>ERZ772924.4-NODE-4-length-97768-cov-4.586084_pt1 | contig 97768 bp, 110 predicted proteins | sample MGYA00512116_ERZ772924 | MGnify/ENA primary metagenome ERZ772924 (study PRJEB29015, sample SAMEA2737920) | human oral metagenome | biome: human oral; feature: human-associated habitat; material: dental | place: China | collected 2134 ...
AGGCGTGATTTTTAATTTGACTTATTTTATTTTTTATAGTATAATAATTATATGAATTAATCACGCAAGGAAGGAGATATTTTAATTTTATGAGCGTATATGACGATATATGGGAGCTTGCAAGAAGTGACAGGTTAAGAGAAGAACTTTATTCATATAACGAAGGGAAAAAGATATTTAACTATAATACTTTAACAATACCAGCTTTTTTTAATGAGTGCTACCTGTCAGACAGGTATAACGGAAGTCAGTTTGTTATAAACCTTGAATTTGCAACAGTTCTTGGATATAAGATTACAAAACAGGCAATTGTTGACAAGATGAACTATTCAAGACAGGATATTGAAAGGGGAGTATATTCATTAGTTAATGCTGTCGATGAAATAATAAAGCTGTCAGATGGCGGATTTGACCGAAATGCGGTTATTGAGCAGGCGTTTAGGCTTTGTGAAGCAAACAAGGCTGAACTTTCAGACTATGCCAGCTACAAGTTTGACCCTGACGCACATTTAGAACTTGAGAACTTCCTTAAACGAATTTTAAGGACTTTCAATCAGGTGAACGCATTTCCTGAAACATGTAAATGCTGCATAATATCAGCAAAGAATGGAAGCCATAAAAAATATATAAATGACATAATCCCCATAAAATTTTATGAGGGTATACATTTGAAAGACAAGCTTGCTGATTACAGGCAGGCTCTCAAATCCCTTGTCGAAAAGGGGCTTGTGAAAAATGAGTACCTTGTATTTGATGAAATGATAAACAAGTTCATAGATGGTGCTAGAATTGACGATATTGTCTGGGACTATATTGCAAAGAGCAGTCTTATGATAGACCTTAAAATTGCAAGGGACTATTCAAAGGAAATGAAGGACTACAAGTACCATGCACTCGATTTTGAGGTGTTCAAGTACGACTGGCTTGTGGTTGTAAAGGAGCTTAAAATAAATGACAAAAGCCAGTTTGAAATTGTAAAGGAATTTAAGATTGTAAATGACCCAAAGGCACTTGTTGAGCTTTCAAAGGATATGGAAATTGTTGTGGGATTCAATAACAAGTTTTATGATAACCATATTCTTAACGCAATTATATATTCCCATGAGTTTGCAAAGGAAAAAGTTGACTTGGGGCAGCCGTTCCCGTTTACATATACTCAGAAAAAGCGTCTTGAATATTACGAGAATGACGGAAGCAATGCGGACGAGGAAGAGGACTTTGGTGAGTCCATAAAGTATTTCAAGGCTGACGATATTGAAAGCTATGACATACTTGACAGGCTTGCTGACATTGATAATTTCTTTCAGGGCTCAAGCGGGCTTTTCCAGCTTTCTAACGCAATGATTTCGAGGGACGAGTCAATCTTTACTGGTGAGCGTATAAAATGGAGTCCGTATCTTTACCTTGACACAAGGAACGAGCTTGCGTTAGGAGTTTCCCTTAAGAAGATTGAGGCAAACCTTGGGCTTGACATAAGGGAGTCCACTGTGCCTTTTACAATTGACCGAAAACTTACAGAAAAGGAAATTGAAGAGGTACTTTTCTACTGTAACCATGACGTTACAACAACTATTGAAGTGCTTAACTTAAGATTTGTGTATTTCAAGTCCCTGTTTGAGCTCTGCGAGATGTTTGAGCTTAACGACAGGGGAGTTACAAAGACAAGGGCTGCACTTACTGCTGAAATACTGGGCTGCCGTAAAAAGATTATAAGATATGACAGGTTGTCTTTTGGATATATAGATTTTCTTAAGAATCATTCTTCTGAAGAGACAAAAGACAGATATTCTGAAATATATGGAGACTATTCAGACAATGAAAACAGGATAAAACTGTTTAACGACATAATTGCCTTTTACAGAAAAATTGAGTCAATGTTCCTTACACGTAAGAAGCAGTTCTCATTCAAGGTGCAGAACTACAAGAACGCACGTGAGGAAATGACGAGGCTTAATGAGGAGTTCAGGCTTCTTGTTTCGGAATATGAAAAAATGGCTCTTACTGTCGATATAGCTGGTGTTGAGCATAAGCTCAAGTTTGGGGGTATTCATGGGGCTATACCCAATTATATTGGACATGGGACTTTTCTTTCACTTGACGTTACAAGCTATTATCCTTACCTAATGGTAAACAACAACTGGGTTACAAGAAATACAATGTTCCCAGAACGTGTAATAAGGATAATAAACAGGCGTGTCGAATTAAAAAGAGTCAAAGACCCTCAGCAGCAGATACTTAAGATTGTCATAAACTCGCTTTATGGTGTGCTTAAGGCTGAGACATCTGCCGTATGTGACGCAGTTCTTTCAAACAATGTCTGTGTAAACGGACAGCTTGCACTTGCAAACCTTGTATTAAGGCTCTCTCACGTATCAACTCTTATACAGAGCAACACTGACGGTATAATAATAGAGACAACTCCTGACAAGATGGATGAGATAAGGGAAATATACCATGCTTGGGAAAAGGATTTCAACTTCAATCTTGAAGAGGACGAAATTACTGACATCTACCAGCGTGACGTAAACAACTACCTTGTTAAGTTTAAAAATGGTGAAATAAAGGCTAAAGGGCGTTACTCAAATATCAAGAAGATTAATTTTGAAAAAAATGACAAGCGTTGCATTGACCTTTCAGTAAAGGCTAAGTTTGAACATCTGTGCGAAGTGATGAATACTGACAATGGAAGCCGTGTGAAATACATGCCTTGGGAACTTAAGGACAATGTGAAATTTGACTACAGGAGCTTTCTTATGAACCTTGCATACAGGGAGCTTACTGCATTTCAGATTTTATGCGTACAGGGAAGCACTTTTGACTCAATGATTCATAAGCTATATCTTTATTCTGACGCAACATTTGAGGAAAAGGCTTATATTCAGAAAATAATAGACAGTTCTGAATTTGTAAGGCGATACCGTGAGCCTGAAGACTCTCCTTATGAAACAATTGAATACAGGCTTCAGAAGGTGAACCGTGGCATAATGACAAAAAAACGTATGTACGGACAGGTATATAAGTTAAAGGCTGGCGTGATTGAAGGGAAGAGGGACTATACGCTTGACGGGAATGGAAAACCTGTGATAAATTCGCTTGGTGAGTTTGTGTATAATTCGTATTCGGCTTCCCTTATCCCAGATATATCTAAAAATGTAATGATTTTAAACGACGATGTGACAAACTTTACAAAGGAGCAGGTTGATGAGCTTGAAATAGATTTTGACTACTATGTGAACCTAGTAAGCAAGAACGACATATTAAATTCAGGGGTGCTTATAACTTCAAGGGATATAAAGAAATACCCTGAAATATGGGAACTTCATTCAGACACTACAACCACTACAGTTGCAAAGAGTATTATAATTTCAGAACGTCAAATACGTAAACGTTTTGATGAGTCTACAAAAATAATACTTTCAGACATAAAATCCATACGTACAAAGATTAACAAGATGTACAATACGGCAAGTATTGAGAATATAGGTGTTGATGGAATATCTGAAAATGTTGAGGATATTCGTTATGACATAGAACGTTTCAAGGGCACTTATTTGAATGATTTTGAAACTTTAAAGGGCAATATTGAAAAGCTATATTCCAGCGGAAAATACTTGGCAATACCAGAAACAATATCTGACTCTGTGGAAACGGCAAGAAACAGAATTGACGAGCTTAATAGCTCTTTGCATAAACTTCTTTTGACATGCGATACTTTTAAGCCTGTTAAAACTCTGTTGGATATTGATGTGCAGATGGAAGAATTTATGAAGGAAGTTGTGATACTTTCAGGGATAGAGGATTCAAAGGAGCGTAAGGCTCAGAACAAGAAAGTGTATGAAATGTTCAAGGGCATAAAGGATATTATTTCAAAACTTGTCAAGGAAATTGAAACATTTAAAAAAGATTTTATGAAAAATGACAAGGACAGGTTAAATATTTCAAATGAAATAAAGGAAATAAAGGAACTTGCTCAAACTTCATTTCTTGGAGATTCTGACGTTATCAATGAAATGTTTGAAAACTCTCTTCTTGTCAAAGGACTTTTTTCTTCTGACATAGGTGCTTTGATGTTTCTTAACATAAATATTTCAGATGTGGTATAATTAATATAAGTCAATCTTAATTTATTTCATGATAATTTAAGGTTGACTTGATTTATTTTATATGGTATAATCAATTAAAAAAGAAGAATTAAAAAAGGAAAAATTAAATTTAATGTGAACATTTATTTTATGAAAGGAGCATTTTCTAATGGGAGTCAGCGGAAAATTCCTTAACATAGACGACAGCCTTTTAAAAATAAAGGAGCTGGTAAATAACACAAAAAGACCTCTTGGGAAAATGACAGACCTTCTTGAAATTGGGAATGAGCCCAACGATTATGCGTATGTTGTGCCAGATGGATATATTGTGCTTGACTTTGATGTTGAGGATAACGAAAATCAGGGCGGACAATGGGAATATCTTAAGGAATATCAGAAGCTTACAACATGGTTTAAAACTCCCCACGGAGTCCATTTATGGTTCAAGCTTCCAGCAAGCCTTAACAGGAAAGTTTCAAATTCCACTAACATAGTCCTTATGAACGGAATGTGCTGTGACGTGAAGGTTGGGGGAACTCAGAACATGGTGACAGTCCGCCAGAACAACGTCTACAGGAAATGCTATAATCCTCTTATGGTTATACCAGAGCTTCCTATGGCTCTTTACCCAAGCAAGATGAAGGGCGAGACTTACATGTCAATTGACGAGGGGCAGCGTAACATGTTTTTCTTTAAAACTATCAGCCGTATTGTGGAGTGCTTTACAAACTGGTTCAAGATACCGATTTCCGAAAAGCAGGTTGAGGATATTGTACGTACTACCAACAAGTATATTTCAACACCCATGACAGAGGATGAGATTCAGGCTGAAATAATACCTATGATAGCAAGGGTGTTTGACAAGTCTGAAATTCAGAACAGTGCAAGAAAGGCAATATCAAGCCAGTCCGAGCTTTCTGATGACGGCGGGGACTACTACAATGACAAGGGAAAGCTCCAGCTTCAGAAAGTTGCTGAATATATTGAGTCAAGATATGACATATTCTACTACCGTGAATCAATGTACCTTCATGAAAAAGGCTATGAAGGAGTTGCTTGGCTTATGGCTGACAGGAGCGAGCAGAACCATACAATAGGGCAGATTGTCTACAGAAGGCTTGGAATAGTCATAAAGATGTCAGACCAGAAAGACATTTATGACAAGCTTATATTTATGATTTCTGAAGACAATGACCTTGAAAACGATGTCGCAATGCCAATTGTAACAAAGAACGGCTACGTGATACGTCAGGATGGAAGTGTTGAACGTGATTTTTCTGTATTTTCAACAAACGTTGTGGACACATACTATCAGCCTGAAATAACAGAGAATGAGGATGTAACAAAGTTTCTTGACTTTATAACTGAAAAGAATGAGCAGACATTGAATGTATTAAAATTTATGCTTGGGCACTGCCTTGCAACTGTGAATGTTCCCCAGCTTGGGTACTTTCTTGTAGGACAGAAGGGTGCAAACGGTAAATCGACTCTTACTGAGGCAATATCAAGAATGCTTGGTGCAGACAATATAAATTCAAGTTCCCTTGAGCAGCTTGAGGAAGACTCGCACAAGTTTATAGCCGCTTCAAAGCTCGCAAACCTTGCCGACGACGTGGACGGAAGCTATATACAGAGTGCAAACATGTATAAGACATTTACTGCTGGCTCTAGCGTGTCTGTCAGGCAGCTGTACCATAACTCAATGGTTGTAAAGCCGTACTGCACTATGATTTCATCATGTAACATAATGCCGATATTTAAAGAAATATCAGGGGGTATGGACAGACGTATGGTTATAATACCATTTAAGAAGTCAGTACCTGAAAAGGAACGTGACCCGCACCTTATAGACAAGCTAAGCTCAGAAGACGCAAAGTCCGTATGGCTTAACATGGCTATTGAAGGGCTAAGATATATAAGGGCTAACAATGGAGTGCTTCCTGAATGTTCTGCGGTAGAAGTGGAAAATCTTCAATATAAGATTAAAAGGGACTCCGTTATGGGATTCCTTTATGACAAGTGCGAAATTGACATATCTAAAATTGACAATTCCAAACGTGAGGACACTGAGAAAATTATCACAGACATGGTTCTTAAGCATACTATTGACGTGCTGTATACAGACTATACAAAATACTGCTCTGACGAAGGGATTAAGACGGCAACGCACAAGAACTCTATGATTAACAAGATTCAGCAGACTTTTGGGCTTGATATACGAAGAGTCGGGGACAGGAAGGAATTTATAAGACATACATAAAAGGAAAGGAAAAAAGATTTATATGGACTTTAACATACTTGATAAAAAACTGTTACAGAACACACTTTTCAGAAAGTCGGATGTTGTAATTGACACTGGAAAGGAGACTGTTGTTGCTGACAGAAAAAATTATATCGGGGGGAGCGACATACCTGTTATAATGGGAATTGACAAGAGGTTTGAGACTGCATACGGGCTTGCCCGTAAAAAGGCTGGAATTGACGAGTTCACATACAGCTCAAGCGTATTTGCTGAATATGGTGACTTGCTTGAGCCTAGAATAAGGGATTATGTAAACAGCTTATACGGTGCAAACTTTACGCCAGCCTGCCTGCTTGCCTCAAATTTCAGGGCAAATACTGACGGATATGATGAAAATTTGAACGGTATACTTGAAATCAAGACAAATAACGGAAAGGACGACCAGTTCAAAAAATATGAGGTGCAAATGCTTTTCTACATGATATGCTACAGAAAGGACTACGGAATACTGGCACAGTATTCAAGAGGGGACGACCTTAAGGGCTTAATGTTTGACAAGAGCACTGCTTCAGGATTCAGGGAAAAGCTTCCAAGCGACTTTGAAAAGCCCTTTGATGAAAGCAGAATGACAATAACTTATGTTCCTTATAACAGGGAAAAGGCATATAATGTAATGAAATCTGTATGGGAATTTCTTGAGAAGGTAAAATATGTAAAAAGGGGAATTATTGAAAGCGAAACTGAATGGGACAGCTTTTCAGTTAAGGGTGAATTTAAAATTTAAAAGGATGGTGGAGATATGTTAGATAATCTTTACAGGAATATGGTAAAATGGAAGTGGCTGATAGCATTTGCTGTTGTCGCTGGAATCATGCTTATACCACTTAATACAGGAAAAAGTGGAAAAAATAAGTCATCTGGAGTTTCACAGCCAGAAGCAATTCAGAGAACTGAGATAACTACAGGGGATGGAAAGTTTGACAATCTTTCGGACATTGTGCTGACAGATATAAACGGTGTTAAGACTCCTCTTACAAAAAAAGCTGTAAATAAAAGGACTCTTTTGATTTATGCTGCCGAGTGGTGTCCGCACTGCAAGAAGTTTCTTCCTGTTGTGCAGAAATTTTATGAGGCTGAAGGCAGAAAATATAATGTAATTGTAATATTTTCAGGTACTAGCGAGAAAAAAGCTGTTGAAGACTACGTGAAAGCTAACAATTATACTTTTGACTGGTACTACGATAAAGACCTTTCAATTGCTGAAAGACTTTACATTCAGGCAATACCTTTCCCTGTAATACTGGAAAGGGAAGACGACAAGCTGTTCATGAAGTGGTATCTTCTTGAGCGTGAAAATGTTTCCAGCATTTCAAAGGCTATGGCTAACTAAATTTACAGAAGAGGTATAAAAATGGCAATAGACAAAAAGGAACTTTTAAAAAAGGTAAATCCTGTTGAATATATGGAAAAGCACCTTGGAATCGAAGTTATAAAAAAGGGAAGCTCAATGACAGCACTTAGCCCTTTTGCTCCTGACAGGAATCCATCACTTTCGATAAAGCAGGTTGACAACGACAGGTGGATAATGACAGACTGGAGACTTCCGCCTGACGAAAGAAGCAAGAACATAATTGATGTTACAATGGCTGTAACGGAGCTTCCTTTCTATGAGGCTATGAAAAAGATAAATGAGGACATGGAATTAAATCTTGATATAAAATCTCCAGAAGCACAGGCTTACCATAAGGAAGTTAAGCGTACAATGGAAATAAATCAGGAAGCGTTTAACTACTACCAGCAGAAAATGCAAGAATGTGATGATGGACAGGACTATATGAAAAAGCGTGGATATTCACTTGATGAATGCCAGAAATATGGCATAGGGTTTATGCCGAAGTTCGACAAAGGTTTCATACAGCACATGGAAGAAAAGGGCTTTAAGGCTGAAGAGCTTGTAAAGTCAAGGCTTGTAAATGAGCGTGATAACGGAGAGCTTTCTCCAAACTTTGGCGGACGTGTGATGTTTGCCTACAAGAACAAGAATGGAAATATTGTCGGATTTTCAGGGCGTAGCATTGAGCCTGACACAAAGGCAAAATATCTTAATACACCTACAATAAAGGGTGTATTTGAAAAAGGTAACATAATGTTTAATGAGGACAGGGCTTCTCAGGACAGGAAAAACAGAAGCATTATTGTAACTGAAGGATTTATGGACGCACTTGCCTATCAGAAAATGATAGACAGCCTTGGAATTGAGAAAAGAAATGCCGCAGTTGCAGTAGGAACAGCTTCAATAACGGATGAGCAGGCAAAAAAGCTGTCGTTATACAGAAACGTGTTTCTTTCCCTTGACAACGACGAAGCAGGGAAAAGGGGGACGCTTGATTCAGTTAAGAAGTTAGTCAATACTGGAGCTGAAGTATTTGTGAATGTAAATTCTGATACAAAGGACTTTGACGAATTTTATCACAATAATATTGACAAGATGTCTTCCATTGAAAGTGTCAGGGGCTATTTTGCAAATTCACTTACTGCGTCAGAGTACATTGCAAAAGAGATTAGTTCACGTGAGGACAGGAAAGGATTTCAGGATTTCTGCAACTTTATAAAGGATATTGATGTTGAATACAGGCACGACTTTTTAAAGGACTTCAACCTTGAAAGGAAAATGAACAGCTGGGAGACAGGTATGCTTGCGGCAAGCCTTCAGATACCATCTGATTATCTTCCTTACATCCTAGACCCAAAGCATGTTCCAAAGGATTTTGATGTTGAATTGCAGGAAAAGGAAGAGGACAGAACATTTAAGGAATTTGGAACGAAAGCAGTATATGACGTTTCAGGAAAGCAGAACTTTTCATACGAGCTGTCAAACGGAGTAAAGTTCAAGGCTTTCTTTGAGGATGGAAAAATTTCAGAAAACAGAGGGCTTGTATTTTCAAAACCTAATGTTGACACTACAAGAGTACTGTCTGTTATGGAAAGAAATCTTCCGCAGGAAGCTGATATATCGTTAATCTCAGGCGGAAAGTTTGACTACATTGTTCATAAGGACAGCCTGACAGCAATAGACAGGACGAACAACAGCAACATTGCAACATTCTCGACAGACAAGTTTGCTAACGCATTTGAGATGATGAAGTCTGCTAACGGAAATCTTTTTGAAATAGCTGAAACTTTAAAAAAGCTTGATGTAAACGTAGGAAAGGTTGAAATTGACTCGCCTGACTTCAGAGGGAATGTGAAGCAGCTTTCAAATATAATTTCTGAAAAGCTGGGCTATGATGTTACAGTTGAAGTCAATGGAATAACATCAGGAAATACTGACTCAAAGGATGAAAACTTTGACATAACATAAATTTATATGGTATAATTAAATAAATATTTAAGGAAAGGGGCTTTGTGATATGCCAAAAGTGAAACCGCTTATTGAAAGGAAAAGGGCTCTTTATCCAAACGGGATAGAGGACAGCCTTATTAGGAAAGTTATAAAACTTTATGAAAAGCATGAGCTTAAGGATGTCGCCGAAAAAGTTGGCATAAGCCTTAACACTGCACGATATATTGTGTTCAAGCTGAGTCCCAACAAGTGCACCAAGAAATATAAGCCAGTTACAATAACAAAGGAAGAACTTGAGGAATTTATGCAAAGGGGTACTAAATGGAAACATTTGATAAAGCGTTTTGGCATGTCCAAGAAGCTGATTTCAAATTTTTTCATAAGGACTTACGGAACTCAGTACCTAGGACGTGTGAAATACAAGCTTGGAATTGAGGACATAATTGTGGGAGTTCCTTTTGAGAAATGGGAAGATGACTACATTATAAAGAACTATGAACGGCTTGGGGCAACACAGGTTGCACGTGACTTGGGACGGACTGCCGAAAGCGTATATGCAAGATACCTTCGTGTAATTGGTGTAAAGAATCTTGCAGAAAAGAATAATGCTTAATAATAAAAGTTTTCAAATTGTAACTAAGAAGGGATGATTTTGTTATGGAATTAGTTGAAAAAGAACCATATATCTTAAAAATAGAAAAAAATAATATTAGTGTGGGAATAAAAGACACTTTGGATAAAATATCATTCAGACATAACGATTCGTTAGGAAATGAACATATATCTAAAATAAAAAATTTATTTGTGAAAGCCTGTGATAAAAATAGCTTGGATAAAGAATCCTTTGAATCATTTGCAGATATATCCCACACAGTAGCATTGGAACTGAATCATGATATTGAAAGAACTGATATTAAATTATCAGAAAAATTTTCTGACAGCAATTTCTTTGCAGACAATTATAATTATATAAAAAATTTATACAATGACATTAAATATGAGCGTTTAATTACAACACCTGAAAACAAGAATATGCCTGTTATAACAAATATAAGAAATGATTCTGAAGAAAAAAACCTAACACAGTTTAAACTTTTATCAGGAAACAATAAATTAAAATGTGTTTATGATAACAATTTGTCAAAAGGTTCGTATAACATGTTTGGAAATGTATCTAAAAACGAATTTGAAGAATTTTTAAAAACGATTGAAGCTATTGACAGCAACATACTTAAAAACACTAAAGAAATTAATTTTTATCCGAGAAATCAAGATGAGCTCAAAGTTTCCGTTAAAGAACTTCCTGATGTTGGTGGATATACAGGCTCAGTTGAAATAAAAAAATATATAAATACATCACAGTCTAGTTTAAAAATAGAAAATTTTCTTAAATTTGATGATTTATCAGATATGGTATTTCAAAACCAAGTTATTGCAGAAGACAAAAATATTGATGTTGAAAAATATATCACTGAATTTACTGAAGATTTTTTTGAAAAGGCTTCTAGTCAAAAATATTTAAAAAATAATGGCTGGACAAATGTTGAATTGTCAGCAGGGCATATAGTGGACTTTAATAACTTGGGAAAAACTTTCGGAAGCCTCATGAACACTTCTGACAAATCATCTGTTAATTGTGAAATTAATATGAAATGTGAAAACGAAGATTTTAAAATGTCATTTAATTCGCAATTTGAAAAACTTTCAATTAAAAATGGAAATGATATTCTTGATTTTGAGGGAAGCTACAAAAGTACATCTGAAAAGGATATGTCTGTTATTACAAAAGAACTTCAGGATAATGGAGAAATTGAAAATATTATCAAAAATATATCTGAAAATTTTGATAATATAAAGACATATTTGTGTGAATTAAACAATAATGATATAACAAAAGAAATTGATACAGATAAAAATGTAAATAATGAAATTAAACTATAAATAATCTATAAGAAAGTAGTGATAATATGGGAAAGACATTAATAATTGCTGAAAAATCCAGCCTTGCGGAAAACATCGCAAAGGGTATGAGTATTCCATATAGACATGGAAGATATGAAAATGACAGATATGTTATACTTCCATGCCGTGGACACTTGTATACAAATTGTGACGCACAAGAATATCCTCAGTACAAGGATATAAAAGGATGGGCTGGCTATTCCCTTCCAATTGTGCCAAATCCGTTCAGGATGAAAAAAGTTAAAGGTACGGAAAACTATACAAAGAATATAAAGGCTGCACTTGATGACAAAAATATTACTGATATAATTCACTGGTGCGACCCCGACAGGGAAGGGCAGCTTATTGCTGATGAAGTTCTGATTGAGCTTAAGAACAACAAGAAAGTAATGCGAGCTTGGCATGACGATGAGAGCGAGGAGTCAATACAGAAGGCATTTAAGAACTTAAAGCCTAATGAGGAATATAAAAAAATATATGAGGAAGCACGTGCAAGAAGCGAGATTGACTGGCTGATAGGAATAAATGCTACAATACTGGCTAGTATAAAGGCTGGAATAACAGTACATCTTGGACGTGTGCAGACTCCAATTATACAGTACATATACGACAGGGATATGGAAATAGAGAACTTTGTCCCTGAGCCTTACTGGGTTGCAAAGAATGAAAAGAATGTTCCGCTTGAGCTTCCTACAAAGTTCAACAGTGAAGCAGAATGTCTTGAAATGTGCAATAAGCTTAACAATGAAAAGGCTGTTGTTGAAGACGTTACCAAAAAGGAAAGTGTTGTAAAGCCCCCTTTAATGTTTTCATTGCCAAGCCTTCAAAAACTTATGAACACAAGGTTTTCTTGGAGTCCCGACAAGACTTTCAATGTAACGCAGTCAGTATATGACAAGGCGTTCATATCCTATGTAAGGGCAGATTCAGATTATCTTGCCACAAAAGAACGTCCTCTTGTTGAAAAAACAGTTAAAATGCTTAACGACCCACGTATCAAGTTCAATCCAAACGCTGATACATTTAATGACAAGAAACTAAATGTCCATACGGCACATCACTTGACTACTACATTTCCAAAAGCTGGAGATTTGACGAAGGATGAGGAAATAATATACAACACAATCGTAAACAGGCTTAAATGCCAGTTCTCTATAGAGGACAGAATTGTCTCAACTAGGACGATGAAAATAAGCGTTGGAGATACGCAGTTCAAGCTGAGTGGAAAAACTGTGGTAACAGAAGGATGGGGGCAATTTGAGCCAGTAACTTTAAGTGACAACCTGCCTGACTTGAAAAAAGGCGATTCGTTTGATGTAGAATTTAAAGTTGAAAAACGTATGACAACTCCGCCGCCAAAAATAACTGTAAATGCACTAATTAACTGGTGTCTAGCACCATTCAAGGACTGGGGTACTGATGATACAGAATTTGAGATTACGGACGAGGAACTAAACCAGATGAAAAAAGGTGTAACTATTGGAACTACTGCCACACGTGACGCAATAATACAAAAAATAATAAAGGCTGGATATATCTCACTTAAAGGCAAGACCTATTCAGTAACTGCCGATGGAAAAAGGGTTATTGAAATAAAGAACAAGCTGAACGTGAAAGTCAATGCAGAAGACACAATACAGGCTGAGCAGTGGCTTACAAAGATAGGGAATGGAGAGCTTTCAAGACAGGAAGTAATACAGCTTGTAATTAAAAGGCTCGAAGATATGATAAGCCTTGGAAATACAGCAGACATTGAAAAAGTTGAGGGCGGACGAAATGCAAAGAACATTGTTGCTGGATGTAAATGCCCTTTATGCGGAAAGCCTGTCATCGAATTTCCAAACTCCTTTTCATGCGTTGATAACTACCCGTCTAAAAAATGTGATTTTTCCGTATGGAAAGAGCCAAAGTATAATAACGGGTATAAATTGACAAAAACTGACATAAAGGCTCTTCTTTCAGGAAAGACTATAGTAATGCCAGCACTTTCAAAGGAAGGAAAAGTATTCTGGGCAAACTACAGTCTTTATCAGAACGGCAAATGGTGGAACTTTAAGCGTGAATCGTATGCTGAACCGCCTAAGAAAAAGACAGCCGCTAAAAAGGCAGCTTCTAAGAAATAATAAATTATGCAAGGTACGGTATACATCAACCGTACCATAAATAATTATAACTATAAAGAAGATTTGGTACAAGATTTCATTTCAATAATAACTTTATTTTGTACGATACTTTATGAACAAAGATGTAGCAGAAGAAAAACTGAAAAATTAATATGGGAGTTAAAAAATGATAGTGAAAAGAATTATTAAATTTCATATAAAAACATCACATCCAGACTTTGATTATATAAAACTTCAATTGATAGAAAGTAAGGAAATATACAATTTTGCAAATTTTATTTTGAGACAAATTTATTTTAAAAATTCTAAAAATCACAAATATTCTTTAAATTTTATAGAGGAATATCCAACTTTAAAAGAATTATTTTTAAAATATATTAATGAAAATAAGCAATTTACATCATTATTTTATAAAATTATATGTGAATTTGCTAAAATAAAAAAATACACAATAAATTTAAAAATAGTGCAAAATATTGTTGATAAATTAAAATTTGACTGGACTTCTTATTGGAAATTATTAAGAATGCGAAAAAATTATACTTATAACAAAAAAATAAATATTCCATCCTACAAAAAACATTATAATCTAGTTGAATATAATAATCAAGTTATATCAAAGAAAAAATTGAAGCTGGGATTTATTGGGACAGCAACTATGACAGAGGGTTTTAAAATTTCAAAGAAACATAAAGATTTAAAATACAAATCTTTTAGAGTATATGAAAAGAATAATAAATTTATATGTGAAGCCATATATGAAAAAGAGATACAGCAAATTAAAAAGAGTAATAGAGTCGCCAGTATAGATATGGGACTTGAAAATTTATTTACAATAGCTTTTAATTATAATAAAAAAGGAATCTCCATTAAAGGAACTAAATTAAAGTTTATTAATCAGTATTTTAATAAATTGAAGAGTGAATTGCAATCACGTCTTCCTAAAAAACAATATGTATCTAAATTCATAAATCAATTACTACATAAAAGAAATGAACAACTTAGAAATTATATTGGTTATTACATTAATAAATTAATTAAAATGTTAAATGAAGAAAATGTATCTAAATTAGTTGTAGGATATAATAAAGGCTGGAAACAAAATGTGAATTTAGGAAATAAAAATAATCAAAACTTTGTAAGCATACCATTTAAAAAAATATTGGATATATTAAAATATAAATTAGAAGATAATAGTATTGAATGTATAGAACAAGAAGAAAGTTATACATCCAAAGCTAGTTATCTTGATAATGATGATATACCAGTATATAAAGAAAATGATAATACTAATTACATATTTAGTGGTAAAAGAATAAAAAGAGGTGTTTATAAATCCAAACAAGGAAAAATAATAAATGCCGACTTAAATGGTGCATTAAATATATTAAAGAAGTCAGGAGCAACATTAATTGAAGAATTAGAATATTTAAGATTTGAAAATATATTTACAAGCAAGTTAGTATAGCCATAAGAACATACTAATATGGTGGTTGAGTAGTACAGCCGATATGAAATAATATTATATAATTATAATATTTTTCTCTATAAACTTAATCTATGTCATATTTATACATAGATTTTGATACTATCTTTTGTTATAGCTGGAGAGATGTGCTATAATAAATATACTGAAGTGAAAGGAAACGGATAAGAAATGGCAAGAACTATTACATTGGAACGTACAGAAAACAGGGAAGGATTTACAAATATATATTTCAGGGATTCTGAAAATCCACGTGTTGAAATGAGATTTGAGTTTCACAGGTTCTTCATGGCAGAAAAGTATCTTGACACAAAGACTTTCACGCTTGGAAAAAATGAGCCAGTTTCAAACATATTTGAAAAGGCTGGGGACATTGACAAGAACTTTGTGCGTGGGGTATGGCTTAAAGTGCCTGAAAATGTGTCATTGAAGGACGCAATTGAGAAGTTTACTACAAAAGGGATAGAATTTGTAAAAATAGAAAGACCTGAACGGGACAACCCCGATAAGAAATGGCAGTACCTTTTTAACCATACAAGCGATGTGCTGCTGATTGACATAAACGGCGAACGTTTTACAGAAATATTCAGGCTTCCTGAAAGAACTGATGAGCAGAAGCTGGCAGTAAGGGAATTTGCTGAAGCACTTAGCCCATTTTCTCAGGAAAACATAAACTTATACAAGGAAAGATGGACACAGTACACTGCAAAGAACCTTTACGACGAGGAGCTTGGAAGAAAGTATCACCCTGTAATAGATGAAGGGATTAACAGCATGACGACATCACTTGAATATAACCCTGATACACAGCTTATAAGTGCAGAGATTGCTCAGGTGGAAAGACCATTCAAGAAGTCAGTACTGTATGACAAGGACAAGACAGAAAGGATTACAATTGTTATGGACGGCTCGTATGACACAAGAAGGCTTGAATTTGTTCAGAGCTGCCATACACAGAAGCTGGAAGGTGTTCTTGCAAATGCAGAGCTTACGCTTTCAGACCACAAGAGTTCCGACAGGGACGCACAATATCCGATACAGCGTCTGGTAGGAAAGTGTATGAAGTTTGACAGGCTTCTTGAGCTTGGAGAGTGCGTAAACGGATTCAGACCATGCGGAGAGGAAGTGTCTCTTACTGCTGAATATGGGAGCACAAAATATATGCTTGATGTACTGAAAGACCATAATGATAATACATTTTACAGATATACGCTTGAGTCAGGATTTGATTCAGTGAGCTATGACTCCGTATATGGAATTGAAGTGGACTTGGCAAATGAAAAAAGGACACATCTTATTTCAGACTTGGCAAACGTTATGAAAAAGTTTGACGGCACTCAAATGGAGCTGACCCCCGAAGAGTGGAAAGTGTATGAGGCTGAAAGGGATATTTTGTTAAATGGAGAAAGAATAGACCATAAGAAGATTTATAAAGAACTTTCCATTCCATTTTAGAACTAAAATAAATAATTAAAAGGAGAAATTGCTATGGAAGTTAGAAATATACATATAGGACACGCATACGCAAATGAAGTTACAATTTCAGATGACAATGGTGCTGAAGTTATGTACAGATTTTTTGACAAGGAAAAAGCTGAACGTTTTTCAAAAATTAAGAATATTGAGAATGCTCAGGAAGGTGAGGATATTGGAGTTATTGCAGGGGACAAGGAAGATGTTAAGGACATCAAGATGAGAATACCGTCAACAATGTCACTTACAGAAGCTCTTCAAACCTATGTTCCTGAAGGAACTGAGACTGTAGGGATTAAAAGATATGACCCTAGGGAAAACAGGACATACGATTTTGATTTTAGTGCAAATTCTGGACTTTTTCATATTAAGAGAAACGGCAAAGAAATAACAGATAACATAAATTTTGACACATTGCTTGACACAAGCAGCGAAAACCGTGGAAAAGACAGAAGTGAAGACGCAATGAAAATAAGGGAATTTGTGCAGGCACTTTCAAGCCAGAAAAAAATTACAATGGACACTTCCATTGCAAACAATTTTCTTGAAAAGCTCACAAAGGACAAATATACTATGATATATGACCCTGTTGTAAGCACTGACGAAAAGTGCTTTGTGAGCAATGTTCTGCGTAATGAAAGGAATGTTGAAGTAACGCTTGTTGATTTTGAGAAAACATACGACTCCCTTACACTGAGTGAAAATTCGGTTACTGTTGCAATGTCCGATGTTGACGCTTCAAGTGATACCTTAAATTTTTTAATGCAGACTCATAATTCAGATTCTGGAATGACAGCAAGATATGCAAACTTTGTTAATCAGGACGCAAAAATAGATTTTGTTGCTGTCAGTTGCGAAGACTTTGAAAAAGGGCTTGATATTGTAAATTCAATAAATTCCTTCAGGAGTGACCCAATATCATTTGAAATAAAGACTGAGCATGGAGACGGAGTCAATTATGCCTATGATAATGACACAAAAACTTACAGGACAGAATATAAGGGTGAGACCTTGGAGTATGTTAAGGGAGAAGCTGTATACTCAGATGTTGAAAGTTATCCTGAAACGCTTTCAAGTACAATGGTTGACTACGTTGAAACACTTTACAATCAGGACAACCAGTTTATGAAAATTGATGAGAACGACCTTTTAACAGTACGAAGTCAAGTTCCTGAACAGCCTGAGCATATCAAAACTCTTAATTCTCAGGAAAATGATATTGACTTGACTTAAAGTTTATGATATAATCACACTGGGAACATAAAAAATTCCTTAAATTTAATTCAGAAAAGGTGTGATGAAAAATGGCTAAATGTCCAGTATGTGGCGGAGAGCTCATAGAAAATGATAGGACAATCCAGTGCGAACATGCGTTTCCAGAAAAGAAATGCGACTTTACATTATGGAAGGAAAATACCAAGAACTGGTATGGCGTGGATTTGACTATGGAACTTGTTGACAAGATTCTTGGCGGAGAGCAGCTTGAACTTACAAGAACCTCAAAAGCTGGAAATGAGTATACAGGACTGTATACAATAGCAAAGAACGCAAAAGGCTTCTGGGGGCTAGATATGACAGGTTACGCAAACAAGGATAAGAAATAGAATTATAAAAAGCAGCTTTTTAAAATAAGCCTTTATAAAAGGGCTTATTTTTTTATAAAATTCATTGACATAGGTTATAATATATGATATAATAACTTATAGAAAAAAGTAATTGGAAGGAGAGTTTTTAATGGAAACATACAGAATGAAAAATAAATTTGTAACAGTTGTCGCAATTGATACTGACGGGCTGAAAGCGGAGAATGATATACTTTGCGTATCGGCAAAGAAATTTAAGATTATAAGAAGCAAGGACGAATATAATCTTGAGCTTGTTGACGTGTTCGAGAGATACTATGTGCCCGAAGGAGACCTTAACATAGAGTCCCAGAAATATCACAAATGGGAGAAAAGGGAGCTTATAAAGCGTTCGTCATCACAAAAAAGGCATAAGTTTGACAAGAACGAGTGCACAGAGCTTCTGACATTTGCCAAAGGAAGCCTTGTTGTAACAAACTCAAAGGATTTTCTGCGTAAAATGATTTGGCAGTACACAAGCCACTCTCAGGCAAAGCAGATAAAGTCAAACAGGGTGCTTGGGCTTGTAGAGGACACAAAGCCGATAATAAAGAAGGAAGGGCAGTTTGGAATAATCAACCCTAACATATACGACATCATGGACTACTATGCGGTAGTTTATGAGGAAAATCAAGTAATGAACGCCCACTTCAAAATGGAGCTTACAGCAAAAGTATTTATTGCAATGCTTGCTTGCGAGCAGGAGCTTGTAAAGATAAGATTTGCCAACAGAATTAACCTTATTAACGTTCTTGCGATAGAAAACTGGGACTTTGAGTTCAAGTACGGCGAGGACAATCTTAAGAAAAAGATATATAAGGAAATGATTCCCCCTTGTATATGGAAATCTGTAAAGAAATGCCCTGAACATTTTTCAAGGATTGGCGTTGCACATATTCCGCTGCGAATGCTTGGTATAAAGAAAGGCTACAAGTCAAGCCTTAATGGACTGTCTGACGCACTTTCAGCACTTGTATTCAAGGTTAAGGGTGTATATTTCTTTGTAAGGTGCGACAATGGGAAGCTTATTGGCGTATCTGAAAGAAAGCTTGACCTTAGTGTCGGATATTCAGGGGACGATGTTATTTTCACTGACAGCATAACTGAATACATAAACGGCATATATAATTATGAAAATATAAGATTTGTGCCATTTTCAATATAATAAAAGTTTATATAGCATATCTCTAACAGGATATGCTATAATTGTCTTGAAATAACATATTATTGAAAGGACTGATATACAATGACAGATAAAATGTTTGACGAGTTTGAAAATGGACGCTTGAAAGCTGAGGAAATACGTGGGCTTACAGAGGGTGAGTGCAATAATATCACAATCACTGACAAGGTGCGTGAAGTTACGTACGAGGTTGAATGCGAGGCTACATTAGATGACCTTAGAGCAAGGCTTGAAACAAATGACGGAACACTTTTTGGTAAAAAGGACGGAATGGAAAATATTACGCCAACTGAAATGATGAAGGAGCTTCAGGACATATCAAAAAGCCCATCTGAAATAAGAGTTGAGGCATACGCAAAGACTCTTGAGTCTGTTGTGCAGAGGCTTCCAGAAGACTGCTCATTTCTTTACAAGGACACGTATGACGACACTGTCTACCAGTTTGACGGATATGACTCTAGCTATACAGGTGCTTATGGAACAATATCAATAAGCGTTACAGGGGACGTAGACGCTTCCCTTTCGGATGATATTGAGGAGTCTAATATTTCAGACATGTTTGACGAGGCTATAAGAATGAATGAGACAATGTCTGAACATGGTTTTGGAAACAACTTCTCATCTGAACTTGAATCTGAAAAGACAAGAATGATTGATGAGCTTGACGCTGACAATGACAGCCGTGATTATGGCGGATATGAGGACTATTAAAAAAGTTGTTGACATTAGTTAAAAGATATGATATAATAAGTTATACAGAATATGAGAATGTTCTGGAGTTTATAAAATCATTATTACGCCTAATGGGAGTCCATTCTCCCATTTATGTTCCCATAGTTCAACGGAGAGAACACAGGTTTCCTAAACCTATAATGCAGGTTCGATTCCTGCTGGGAACGCCATCATGCAGGCGTAGCATAACTGGAGAATGCTTCTGGCTACGAACCAGAGGATTGCAGGTTCGAGTCCTGCCGCCTGTGCCACTATTATACTACCCCAATATTGAAGGGGGCTAAAACATTTTTTTCATACTAAAGGTATCCGAGAAAGCTGAGCCGATATAAAGGTTCGGCTGTTTTTTAAAAATGTTTGTTGACAAAATTGTAAATGTTTGATATAATCATAATATAATAATATAACAAAGGAAAGGGTTGAAAAAGTCATGAAAAATATAACGAGAGTGCTTATGATGACAGGGCTTGCAGCACTTGAAGTGATATATGCAGTTGCGAACACTGGGAGCATTTTCATGCTTCTAGGGCTTGCTGCTTCTGTAATGTGGGGAAGTGTTACACATGATTGGCAGTATACAAGATATATGCTAGCTCCCACAATAAGTCTTCTGCTAGGCGGAAAACTGGTATACGAGGCTGGAACTAGGTTTATTGGGCTTTCCTGTGAAACAGTATTCGATGAGGAAGTGGAAAACAGAAAGGCTATGGAAGACTATGCAAGAATGTTTGCAAGACAGGAAAGACGGCACTTCAGAAATACATACAACAACACGTATTCGCAGTCAGACAAGCCTCAGTTTGACACTGACAGAATACTTGGGCTTCAGGAAAGCCTTAAGGTTATGGGAATCGCTACAAATATAAAAATAAACGAGGAACTTATAAAGAAATCTTACAGAAGCAGGGCACGAAAGCTCCATCCTGACATGAACGCAGGGCGTGACACTACAAAGGATATGCAGAAGCTAAACGAAGCAAAGGAGCTTCTTGAGAATGACTTTGCATACTGGAATAAATATATAGGGGACGTGGTTTAAATGAAAATACTTGACTTAGGGTACATCCAGTACTTCAAATACCTTACTCTTACAACAATCATAGCTGTAATTGGACTTATAGCACTTCTGGGAGTTCCTATAGGAAGTTTTACCATAATTGGTTCTATTATAGGGGTTGTGTATATCTTTATAAAGAAGAGCATTGATACAAAAATTGCTCTTAAGGAGCTTAGAAGACGTATATATCAGCTCCCTGTTGTAAGGGACAATGAGTTTATATGGAACAGACATCAGAATATGGGGATATTCTTTGTCGATAGACAGAGGGACGTGTTCTGGTACTGCGGAACTCAGAGCAGGTTTGATGTAATCGCCATGCCATTAGACGATATTATTATACGGGAGTCGCTTGACAGGATAATAATTGAACATGATGGATGGGGAACTGAGCTTGTTGTATTTAAAATTTAGTTGACTTAATTTAATATATATGGTATAATAAGAATATAAAATAAAAAAGAAGAAAGGATATTAAAATAATGGACATTATTAAAAGAATTGACGAACTGAAAAAACTTGTAGACTCGGACAAGTTTGACAAGAAATATGAGGGACAGAAAAAGACTGAGGTTCTTGCTGGGCAGCATGTGATAAGTGCCTGTGAGGATATACGGGAATTTGGGGATAAGATTATTGCAAAAGTTACATTTGGATATTCAGACCCAAAAACGGGAGTCAGCATGATAAGTGAAACAGTTATTGCTGATAAAAAGACACCTTTAAATGTAATAAAGGAGACTGCTCTTCTATCATTAATTGGAAGTATAGAAAGCTCGGCTGTAGTAGAAACAGAAAATTCTGAAAAGCAGGAAAATGTTTCTGAAAATGAAACGGCTGATACGGAAAAAGAGCCTGAAAATATAGAAAAACAAAATGATAATATTGAAAAGACTGAACCTGCTTCTGAAAATTCAGAGGAAAGTTCTGTGGATAATGCTGTTCAATCAGAAGCTGAAAATACAGAAGATTCTGTAACAGAAGACAGTAAAGATTCCAGCAAGGAAGACGCTGAGGATGTTATAACTGGAAATGCTTCTGAAATGTTTGAAAATAAAGAGCCTAGTGCAAAAAATCCATTAAATGAAGACTTTACTGAAAACAAGGCTGTGAATAAGACTGAAACTGAAGAAAAAGTTGAAGTTGCTGAAAACACGCAAGATACTGCACAGAATAAATCTGAAAAAACAAGTAAAAAATCGGGAAATAAAAAACCTGCAAAAAAAGATGTTGACAAAACAGATAATGAAAAGTCAGAAAATGCTGAAATTCCTGAATACAAGCCAAAAACTTTAGACAAGATTCAAATTCAGGAAATTGAAGTGCTTGCAAAACATTTAGCTGAAAACAAAGATGACAGAAACGTTGTTCTTAAGAAATTCTTTGAAAGGCTTGAATTTCATAAGGGGCTTAAGAAGGAGTATGCCGATGAAATAAAAAATCTTCTAGCTGATGAAAGCCAAAGGCTTGCAAACAGATATGGGGAAGAAATATTAAATTTAATGTTTGACAAGGCATATAAGTTAATAAGCCCTGAAACTGAAGGGGAAAATCTTCTGCTTAAAATAGACAGCCTTAAAATATTAGTATGTGCAACAGCACTTGTGGTATGTGAGACAGCACTTCACGAAATAATGGTATAATTTAAAATGATTAAGGACAGATGTTTAAACAGTAAAAACTGTCCTTATTTTTAGAAAGGAATAGTATTTTATGAAAATTGATTACTTGAAATTAAATGACAGCCTTGAGGAAGAGATTATAATTGTGCCATTTATAATTTTCATGCTACTACCCATTAGTGTTTCTATTTTGTACTCCATATACTTAGTTATAACTGAATTTTATAATGACAAGACAGTGTTTTATGAAGTAGGAATGATAATTACAGCTGGGATGGGGGCAAATGTGATTTTATTTCTAATATTACCAGCATTTATAGACTCTTTTAAAACTGGAAAATGGAATACAGATGATAATAAGAATAAAATGAAAGATTATAATGTTGCTGACATAGAGCAGTTCAGAAATAATATTTTTCTTATAGAGGAAAAAATTAAATACATATCAGATATTTCAGACAAAAAAGAATTTACAAACAATATTCTTAATATAATCTATAATAATGCCGAACCTGAAAATGATATGGAAAAGGAAATTGCAGAATATGTGTTGAAAAATAAAAAAGAGGATAAATAAATCCTCTTTCTTTTTTTTATTTATCAATGCCATCATTTGAGCCTTTGTCCATGTCGTCAATACGTTTTCCAACCATTTTCCTTGATGTTTCACATATATTCTCAATCTCCTTACGCTGATATGAGTAGTCCCTGTTGTCAGGGTTAAGCTCCTGCACTATTTCACCGTTTGAAACACGTATCATATCTGTTGGACGGCTTTCTTCAGGAACTATGTTTATTAAAAGGCTTGAATTGTTTTCAAGGTTGTGTCTTAGCATGTCAAGTGCAACAAGTTTTCTAGTAATTGGGCTTCCATCAATGTTACCCCCATTAGACGGCTTTACTACTACAGAGTTCTTTCCATCGCACCTTATTGCCACATTAAATGCGTCCTGTGCTGTTGTCACTTCGCCTTTTAATATGTTATCAATATAGGACTGTGCTTCCTGATTCTTTCTAGCTCCATCATATTTTATAGACATTTTGTCAAAAGTTTCCATTTCAATATAGTGTACAGACTGATTTGGAATATCATGTATAATTACTGCCTTTTCGTTCTTATCTTCAGAGATTGTTATTTCATACGGTATTTCCTTTTTAGAGTTTTTGGCAAGGTCTTCCACAAACTTGTCCCTTAGCTCATATAAAGTCTTTCCTTCCTCTTCCATGTGAACATTGTCATTTGTATTGAATGTCATTGTGGGATTCCCTTTTCTTGTTATGAACACTGTTGCAAATGAATCTCCATGGGCAGCTGTTATTGAGTCCGTATTCCTGTATACGATGTCATCCATTTCCCTTGGCGGTCTGCTTGAATAGTCATAGGAAGAGCCGTCTGGAAATCTTGCAATTACGCTTCTGTTTATGTCTTCTGGAAGCTCCTTCATTGTATCAGAAAGAGTCTTGAATGTATCTTCAAACGATGTCTCAAATTTCAGAGGGACAGTTATTACAACTTCCTTTTCAGATGGACTTGTGTAGGAAGCCTTGTACCCGTCCTTGTATTTCTCCACAGATACATTTCTTTCAATATAGTCTTTTGCAAATTCCGCAAACATGCTGCCGCTTTCAAAATTCTTCTTATCATCTTCCATAAGAAGCGTTATCCTGCTGCTCTTCTGTATGTCAATGTCTTCCTGAGTTTTATTTTCCTTTCCAGCTATTGAGGCGTATTCCACAATGCTGTTTGAAAACTCACGTGCAATGTCTTCGGAAAGTTTCGGTATTCCAAGCTCCTTTGCGTTATGTGCTATGTCCTGTAAAAGAGTCCTGTCATCTTTTCCTAAAAAGCCTACATTTTTGCTCTTGTCTCCTCTTTGTATTGACACGATTGCTTTTGCACGGTTTCCGTCTGACACATTTAATATGTCATCAATAACCTTGTTAAAGGATTCGTTTGTCCTGTTTTCAACTTCAACGTCCTTTTCTGATGTTGTCTTTGTAAGGAAATCTACTGACTTTTCAGACGGCGTGTCAAATTTTTCCTGCTCCTTTTTATAGTTTTTAGCAACTTCAGGAAAGTCTCTAGCTGCTTCTGAAATGTCTGACGGATTTTCAATGCTGTGTGTCTTCCCAATCTTTTCCCAAGGGAAAGCACCTTGCGTTTTATCAGGTATTGAATTTTCCACAAGAGTGTATTTCTTTACAAGCTCATATATCTGCTCCTTGACTTCATTTTCAGGAGTTTTGTTGAGCTTTGCATTTCTTGTGATACGTCTTGCCGTATTTTCAAGCGAGCTTTCCTTTTCCTTTTCACTCTCATGCTCCCTTATGATTCCCATTTTCTGCCTTTCATTAAGTGGCTCTATGTTTTCGTCAAACAGGTCATAGTTAAGAATTTTCTTGTCATTTATTACAATTTTTAATGACATGTTTGAGGCTTCTGGTGAAGCTGCGTGCATATTTGGAGTTTCCCCCACGTTATGCTTATAGAAGTTTCTTATGTCCACGGCAACCTTGTCCAAGTTTGAAGCAACCCTGTCACACAGCTCCTCATTCCACATCTCCCTTGAATCCTCATCCGAGAATACCCCGTAAATCTTGTTCTTTCTGTCAGCAATTATAACCTTTGACAAATTATCGTCAAATGTAACCTTTATATGCTCATGTTTCTTAAAGTTCTCAGTAATATCTTCTTTCAGCTGTTCCCTTGTGTAAGCCATATTAATATCATCACCTTTCATAGTTTTATGTTTATATGATATTATATCATAAATGTAGAGTCTTATGCTAATGAAAATATCTGTTGACTTATATTAATATATATGATATAATCAGAATATGAAATTTAGTGAGAAAGGAAAAAAAATATGAAGGCTGAAGATTTAAAAAAATTCATTCTTGAATTTACAAAGGACTGTGAAAAAGAGTATATTGTAATAGCTGAAAATGACTTTATTGCAGTAATGGAAAGCAATGACGAGCTTAACAATAAGCTGGCTAATAAAAACGGCAATATGAAACTTTCAGAAGGCAAGTCTCTTTCGTATATGCAGTTTAAGAAAGATAATGAGAGCAGTGGGAAATACAGAATTTATTATGGGGAGCATAAAGGGTTTTCAAAGCGTAAGAATTTTATAAAGCTGAACACTGTAAACAAGTCTAAACTTGGAATTTCAGAAATATCATTAAAAGAAGTGTATTTGTCGAAAAATCCTATACTTGGACGTTTTGCAAAGCAGGTTATATATCAGGCTGCTCTAACAGAAATACAGCTAGATATGCTAAGAAAACTTTTTACTGCACCTGCCACAGGTTTGATATTATCTATGGCTGTTAAGACAGATGAGCTGGAAGAAACTGCCAAAACTGAAACTGAAAATTTGCCCACATTACAGGCTGCACTTAGAATATTTTATGACGACAGCTTTGTTAAACTTTGTAAGCACATGCAGGAAATTACAGTTCCTTTTGTTACAGAGGACTACAAAAAATTTAACAGCTTTTACTCAATGATTAAAGATGTATATACATTCTTTGGAGAGGATAAGCTGCCATTAAAGATTTTTCCAATGTACCTTCTTAAAAAGTTTTTTGAAAGATACGGAATAAACCCCAAAGATAAAGATTCCGTAAATCTTTTCTATATATCAAGAGTTGAAATGGGGACTCTTTTATCATATATTGAAACAATTTCTGACACAAGGACTTCCGAAGAGGACTTGTTTAATATATTCATGATAATATGGAGAAAAGGCAGATGGAACGACTTTATGGAAAAAAGAAGGCATTATCATAAGGCTTTTGAACATATTGAATCTGTCAAGGATTCAAAAGAACATGACGTTACAGTGGAGTTAATGAGTAAGATTATAGATAACATTTCAAAGGAGAGCCTTTACCGCTCGCTCGCATTAGTAATTGACGGTATGATTGGAAAAGGTGATGGCGATGATAAGGAAAATTAGCTACAGGTATTCAAAGAGAGATGTTGAAAATATTGAACGGATATGCAAGAAAATAAAGGAAATCAAGGCTGGGGACAAGGTATATTTTCCGTTGAAAACAGATATAGCAGGACAGATTGATGAGTGCATAGTAAAGTCGGCAGAGTCAAAAGGGAATGTGATTACAATAAAATTTTCTCCCGATACGGACTACCTTGAAGACTATATTGTTGAATACACGCTTACATATTATCTTGGACATAAGGACTGGGTTATGGAAATGAATGTATATGAAGAGAACGAGTGGTAAACAAAGGAAGGTGAATTAATATGAAAGACAAAAAGCGGTTAGAAAAGATTATGAAAAAAGCAGGGGAAATTTTTGAAGAGATTGCTGCATTTTTTTCTTGTGATAATAGGAATAATTACTGCGGGTATAACTGTTGTTTTAGGAATGATTGTTATGGGTGTAGTAGCTGTTTTTCAATTTCTGCTTATAATACCTGAATATATCAGGCATTTTATTGTAGAAACTTATTGTGATATAAAATATGGAAGAAAGGAAGATAAAAAATGAAAATAAATGAAATTATGCTACAACTTATTTTTGGAATACAAATTATAAGAATTGTAATTATAACTTATCCTTTATGCGATATAATATCTGAAAAAATTTTTAAATGTAAGCCAAAAAATATTGGAGATGGATTATCTGTAACTATTGGATTGTCTTTTCTGTCAGCTCTTATATTTGTAGGAGCAATTCTTTCCACAAATGGAGTTTTAGAAAAAAATATGATAGTTTCACGAAACGATGAGCTTATGAATGCTATTATAATAATTCTTTTTATAGAGTTTATATTAATAAAGTTGCTTAAAGAATTTGTTAGTATGATAATTAATTTAACAGGACATAACGAAAGGAATGATAAATCTCATGAAAAAGTATAAATTAAAAATATTTGTTGTAATAGCAGGACTGATTATATTGACATCCTGTGCACATAAGAAAATGGATGACACACAGGAAGGCAAAAGAATTGCTGAAAAGTCAAGTCGGCTTATTACATCAGATGTAGATAAGAATGACACCGTTCATATTGGCGAAAAACAATATCTGGTATCAGGCGTGTCTTTAAGCAGCGGAAATTCTGTTTACGGAAAAACTTTATCTTTTTCTGATGGAACTACTATAAGTCTTTATACAAATAAAAAGGACAATCTCAATGAATATCTAATTGACATGACCGCTTCTAAAGAGTGCAATATAACATTAAATTTTAGCAGGAATGAATTTTTCTATACATGGGATTACAACAATAATATTACAGTAGATGAACATAAACAAGATTATATGGATTTTTCTAATATTAAGTATACTAATATTACAGCAGATGAAGCTAAAAAAATTCTTACAGAATTTTATAATGGTAAAAGCGTAGCAGATATTTGTAAAAATTTCTCAAAAAATGTAAAAATATAAAATACTATGAAAGGAAAACAGACATGTCAACAATTAACCACATGTTAAAAAAACTGGCTATATTGTTATCTTTGTTCTGCATTGCAACGTCATGCGGGACAGATACAGATGACAGCACAAATAAAAAAAGTAATAACCATGTTGAATCCCCAGCACTGAATAATAATGAAAAAGCAGTGCTTGAAAAGTTGAAGCTCATGCTGACTTCAGATGTAGGGGAAAATGATACTTTTATATTTAACAGTCAAAAATATATAATAAACGAAATGTATATACCAAAAATAATTAAGATTGGCAAAAAATATTACAGGCGATATATCTTTAAAAACGGAATAGATTTTACTATAAATTCTGACAACCCTGAGAATCTGTCAAATTATGACATTGATATTGTCCGTAAAAATAATTGCAAATTTTATTTTGATTATTCTGCAAATACATTTTACGCCACATGGGACTATGAACACAAAAGAAATATAAGTTCTTCTGAAGCGACAGATTTGCTTTTACAGTTATACACTGGAAAAGACCTTGCCGATATTTGTAAAAACTATGTCAAAGAAATAAAATTATAGGAAAGGATGGATGATTTATGAAAAAAGACGAAATTAAAATTATGGCTGTAGCGATTTTGTCCTTGTTTACAACAATAGCGTTTATAGCATTTGCATTTCTTTCAGCTAGTGACGGAGTGGACTCCTTTTATGCGGTAGTTTCCCTGTTTGCGTCCCCTCTTATATGGATGGTTCTGTGCATGGTGTTTGGTGCAGTATTTGGACTTCACAATGACAAATAGGAAAGGATAACTAATTATGAAAAAGAAAGCACTTTATGCTGGAGTATTGTCACTACTGCTGGCATTAATTACACAAACACCTTTTATATATGGGATATACCATTTTCTTTCAAAAATGCCAGATACATCATTTATGACAGCTGTTGCATATCTAACTGTAATATTGTTTTCACCACTCGTAGTTCCTGTGACATTTATGATACTTGGTAAAATATATTATGAATTAATTTATGGAAAGGAATGATTTGATAAAATGGAAAAATATACATTAATTAACGCAGATACAATTTTAAAATTTATTGACACAGAAAATAAAAGGACTCTTAGCATATTATTAGGAAAGAGCTCCAAAAAATATGACTCGATAAGCCTTATATATCCTGATAAAAATAATATTAAAAGAATCGTTGGTAAGAAGCATGGCACTGTCATACAGCACCTTAGAACATTTACAAATGATGGAAACATTGTAAGAATTTTCATAACAGAATATATGAAAAAAGTTATAAAAATGAAAATAGAAATTTATCGGAATAGAGACATTAAAAATCACAAAGGCGGACATATAGATGTAATATTTGAATTTGAAAAGCCTGCTATATCTGAAACTGGAACGGAATTTGTCAATACAGTATCTGTCGTTATTGATAAAAATAACAAGGCGACTATGGAAGATAAGGATAACAGGATATTCAACTACTTCATGAAGACACTGTATGCAGATAAGTATGTAAAGTTCAGAGATATTCCGTCAAGTCTTCTTATTGAAATGTTTACAGCAACCAATATAGAAAAAACATATAATATGATTGTGAACACAAATGTGAAATGAATTTTGAAAATAAAAAGGAAATGATAAAATGAAAAGTGATAAAATGGAAAAAGATAAATTAAACGGGTTTGACTTGTTTTTGTACTTTATTGATACAGCAAATAAAAACAGGACATCATGCACAGTGATGGGAAAAAGTTCAAAAAAATATGATGTAACGAGTCTTATATATCCTGATAAAAATAGCATGAGAAGAAAAATTATGCAAAGAATATTAAGCAAAAAGCGTAAAACTGTTATACAACATCTCAGGACATTTACAGACAACGGCAGCTTTGTACGTCTTTTCATAACTGAATATATGAAAAAAGGGATAAAGCTTAAAATGGAAATTTATCAGAATAGGGAAATTAAAAGTCAGAAAGGTGAGCACATGAACATAATTTTTGACTTTGAAAAGCCATCTGCAATATCTAAAAATGGAACTGTTCCAGTAAATACAGCAACTGTAATTATTAATAAAGAAAATAGGATAACGGTTGTAGATAAAGGGGACAGAGTTTTTGACTACTTTCTGAGCTTGTATGCTAATGATGATGTAAGGTTTAGGGATATTTCACAGCTGCTTATTTTTGAAATGTTTAAGCCTGATATTATTAAAAATGCTTGCAGCATGAATGTAAAGGGGCATGGTATAAAGTAGAAATATGAAAATGGAAACATAAAAGTTTCCATTTTTTATTTATATTATATTATATTATATTATGTCCGATAATAAATTCAAAAATTTAAAATATAATAATTCATATCTTCACAATTTCCATTAAATATGATATTATTTTCTCATAAGAAAAATAAGAAAGGAGATGGCATAATGAACCAGTTCAGACTAAAATTATCAAGCGTATCACGTGCCAAGGGCAGAACCCCTGTTGACAAGTGCAGGTACATACTGCGTGAAAAGATGTATAAGGACAGACCTGACCTTATGGCAAGAGGCGAGATTAATATTCCAGATGTATTTGGAAACTCAGACAGGATGTGGAAGGCTGTGGAAAAATATGAGCGTAAGAACGCACAGCTATACTATGACATAGAAGCAAACCTTCCTGAAGGCATGGACAAAACTCAGTACAGAAATATTGTTGAGAACTTTGTAAAAACGACATTGTCTGAAAGAACTGCTGTAACATACGCAATACATAACAAGCGTCAGGTTGACGGGACTTACCATCCGCATGCACATATAATGTTTTCATCTAGGCAGTTTCCTGAAAATTCTTCTGGGATAACGGAAAAGGAAATGTTTGACTCAAGGATTTCACCCAAGTATGACGGCTACTCAAAGAAAAGATACCTATATTTCATACGTAAGAACTTTGCGGATTCCTGCAATATGGAACTTGTAAAAGCTGGGAGAAACCCTGACATGAAAAGCGAATCCTACAAAACGCTTAAAAAAAACGCAGAAGACAAAGGAGATATGGAGCTTGCAGGAATATACAGAAATCTTGAAAGCTATAAGAAGCCACACAATGATGAAAGCTATGTAAAATGGATTAAGAAGAGAAGGAAAATAGAAAAGGAGCTAAGGGAGAAAGGAGAAAATGACATGGTGCTAAGCGAAATACAGAAGCTGTCCGTAATGGACTATAAGGGGATAAAAAGAAAGGAATACAGGGAGAGGCTTGCTGAACATGAGGAAAAGTTAAGAAATGACAGGATGAGAAGACGTGAAATGGAGCTTGAGAAAAATCCAAAAAATGAGCTTCTACTTTTTTATGAAAGGGTGAAGGAATGCAACAGGCTTTACAGGAAGTCAAGAGACTTTGAGGACATATCACGCACAAAGGTTGAAGGGCTTTACGCCAGTATTCTTGGTGAAGACGAGAAGAACTACAAGATAAATCTTCCGCACTTCATCTCGGACGGAGAACTTCATGTAAACAGGGATGTAATCGAAACACGCAACACAAAACAGCTTTCACGCAAGATAAGGGAACTTTCAAGGCTTGAGGAGAATGTTGAGGTGTCGCAAAGCCTGTCTGAATATTCAAAATATATAACAAGCAACGGAATAAACTTTGCAATGTCAAACAATTCCGTCATATCTGAGCTTGAGAGAAGGCAGAGAAAGAGTGAAATTTCAGACTCCCTTAACACAGAGATTGTGGACAACGCCTGCGAATACGAAGCAAGACAGCAGCTTACAAGAAATGGAAATACAGACATATTGGAAAGAAAGCTAAGAGATAAGAAGATGAATGAGATAATTCATGAAATTAACGAAAGAAATCTTGCAAACGCATATCTTCTGCACAGGATAGAGGAGCTTTCAGAAAAGATTGCGAACACCAGATTTTCTGATGACCTGAACGCACCGCTTAAAATGAACAGGGTTATGGCTAACTTTGCAAGTGGTGAACGCTCGGATATAATGAGAAACCTTGAGGAAGACATTATTGCACTTTCAGACAAGGCTGACGCAGGATTTGAAAAGTTTTCCAAAAACATTACAAAAGATGTAATGGTATATGGAAGGTTCAAGGGCGGGGGAAAGGAAGATTACTGTACAAGAAATGACATACTTGAGTGCTATGAGTCACTAAGAAAAAAGGATAACGACTATGAAAAGGAATATCAGGATGAGTTTTCAGGAAAAACTGAAAATGAAGAGCAGACGGATGAGAAAAAGAACTGGTGGCAAAAAATGATGTCTGCAAACAAAAAGGATGAGCCAAAGAAAAAGAAAAAACCTATACGTAAACAGCTCTCAGAATCTGAACACATACTTATGCAGGAAGCATATAAAATGCTCTATGACAAGGACTCTGAACTTAATAGACGGGAAAGAAATCGTCTTGCTGAAGCGAAGGAAGATTACGATAATATTCTTAAGAATCTGGAAAAGAGCCAAATGTACCGAGATATAGCACTTGAATTTTCTGAATTTGTGTCAGGGTATGATGAACGTAATGACTCAAGGAGCGAATATGCCATAAATTCAAAACTTATGGCAAATGAGATAGCCAAGTTTTCAGGCAAGGAAGTCCCTGAGACAGAACTTGAAAAAGCATATCCATTTTAGAATTTAAAAAAAATTATAATAATTTTCTAAAAAAGTTTTTAACGCTCCATACGTAATATTCTCCAAAAACCCTTATAAAATAAGGCTTCTGGTATACTTTCACGCTTGACAGTTCTTTAATTATGTTATATAATTCCTTAACAATTTAAAAGCTGTAAAAACCTAGCAGCTTAAAATCAAGGAAAGGGAAATTCTTACGAAAGGATGTGATGAACCTTGCATACAAAGGACTCAAGCGAGTACGTTGAAAAAAACCCTATACCAGAAACACTTATGGGAAGTGACCCTTACTTCAGGGACAGATACCACAGGCTTGCACTTGCAACGCTTAAGATGAGGCTTCTGGCATACGTATTTGCAATAACGACACTAATATCGTTTGGCGGCATGTACTATTATATGACACGTGTGCATGACAGGGTTATAGCGGTGCAGATTGACAAAGACTCTGGGGCTACGATAGGTGTAACGGAGCTTAAAGCTAGCCTTAACACCCAAGTTCCTGACAAGGCTATGGAATATTTCTTGGTAACGGAAGTTATTTCAAAGCTAAGGACAGTTCCTGTTGACAAGACTCAGTATTTACAAAATATTGACTCGACATACGCATTTATGACAACAGTAAGTAAACAGAAGTTTGCCGACTTTATAAATGGACAGACAAAAACAGCGGAAGTTCTGGACTCAAAAACAATGTCAATAAATACAAACATAAAGTCATTTTCAAAAGTGCCTAATGCGAACAATACATACAATGTCAGATGGCAGGAACTTGTATATGACGGAGAAGGGGTTAAAGAAACAAACAACTACACAGCAATGCTTACCGTGACAATAAAGGAAACTACCCCAGAAGACTACAGACGTAATCCATTTGGGATAGTGATAACTGATGTTTCGGTATCCAAGGAAAGTGTAAATTAGGAGAAGAGAGGTATGTATAATGAGATTGTTAAATAATATTTCTTTTCCAAACCTATATAACGTTAGAAAGTTTATCATATCTAAAAAACTGTCAAAAAAAAAGATTAAGTATTTAAAAATTATTACAATGTTCACCTATATATTTTTAATTATTGGTGTATCGTATGCCACTGGCAGCGGTGATTCAAACTTGAAAACAGTAACAGATTTAATAGATAAAGTTCAGCAAGGAGCAGAATGGCTTGTTGTCGGAATTATCATAATACAGGGACTATTTCAAGTATATGAAGCTAACAATGATATTAGCGGTATTTTGACAGCAATTATGGAAGTATGGGTAAAATATTCACTCTTCCAAGGTATCTTGGCTGCGGCTAGACAATTTTTTGGAAGCGGTTTGATGGGTATGATATAATATAAAAAATAATAATTATAGAAAGGATATGAAATTTATGACATTAAAATTAAATCCATTAATGACAAAAATTGAAAAAAACAAAATTTTAATTTTAAGTTTACTTTCAGTATTTTTGTTTACAGTATTTTATGTGGCAATGCAAGGAAATGTAACTGACGCAAAGGGAATTTTCAAGACAGGTGGTATGAAGGTTGACTTCATGAAAGATATTATAGAAGGTATGAAATGGTTAGTTGCCATAGGTATTGTAATATTTTCACTTGTTCAATTCTTTACAAAAGGTAGTAGAGATTTAAACTTATCTGAATTTATCGTGCATTTAATTATAACGTTAATAATTGCATGGTTAGGATATAATTTCGTAGATTTAGTGACAAAAGGTGCAGGTGCTGAAGTTAATGCTGAAACAGAAAGTATTAAGAAGACAGAACATACAAAAAATGTGCCAGATGACATAGTAGAATATGTAACACCTTTAGGAATTGTGCAGCAATAAATTAGAATAATATTTTAAAGGGAAACCGAAAACGGAATCCCTTTTAAATTAAAAATTTTAAAACTTACACATATTCACATTTTAATTTTAAGGAATGATTATGGAAAATATTAAGATAAATTGGGACACTGTCTCAAAAACGGACACAATAAATGCTGTGCTGAACGTTTTATCAATAGGAAACTTTGACAGAAACAGATATACGGCTGAGCCGTTCATTGACGATATTCAGCTTGAAACAAGGTTCATTGAGGACTTTCTTGAATACTACGCAATGATTATTATAAATGAGCTGAGAGACTTTACGCAGGAAAAAAGGGACTATGAGCTCTTAATATCCGTGCCAGAAGCATTTGACAGGGAAGTAAGAAACCTTCAGGTGTCAAATGAGCTTCCCGAAACAATAGAATTTAAGACCAAGTGCATATCAATTCTGTCGCAGAAGATAGCAAAGGTTAAGGAATATAAGAATATACAGAACTTCATGTCAAAAATTCCAGATAAAATTTTAGGCTACCTTCATGAAATACGGGAATTGGAAGACAGGAAAGGTGCTCTTGACAAGATAAATAAGTTCTCACAAGATTCAGCAAAAGTTGAAAATGATGAGGCGGACAAGATTGCACGGGGCTGCTCACTTACATTCTTTGTATATGAGACAATCATAAATAACAGTTTTAAAAATGTTGTCGAGGAAATAAGGAAAAAACTTTTCAAGACCCGAATTGAGCTTAATGCTGATGAAAATTTCATGCTTCTTCTAGTTGAAATGTATAAGTACTGGCTAATCAGCGACGCTAAGACTTTTCTTATACCAGAGGACGAAAATTCATACGGCTACTGCGGAAAAGCAACGAAGGACTCAAAGCCTTTCTATAGAAGAGGTGTCAATGAGGCAAGAGACTTCTTTTCCTTAATGCTCTACATGAAGTATGAGGGAATTTCAACGCTTCCAATGTTTTCAACAAAGGCAAAGGCTGGACTGGCAGAAGACGAGCTCATTGAAATTTCCACAGGGAATGAATTGTGGTATATTCCAAACAACATATCGGATGACAATAAAAATCCTGAAAAAGAAATAATAAGAGCTTTCTACAAATTAGACCCAGAGCTTGAAAAAATGGCAGGGACTAAGCAGAATATAAGGACATTTGGAAACTTTATAGCGTCAGCAAGTTCTGCAAGACGTACCAGTCCACGTAGCGAAGAGGTAAGGCAGATGATGGAGCTTTATAAAAAATATTCAAAGAAGGATTTTTACGAAAAGCTCTATAATGTGTTTAATGAAATGTGTGACGAAATTGCAAATGAAACTCCAAGCGAAATGGACATTATTCTTGCAGGATTTACTGTTGAGTTTGGAAAATCTCAGATACAGTTAATAAAAAACAGCGATGTAAGGCATGCAATATATATGAACAGAAGATTTATGGATGAAAATTCACAAATAAGAAGCTCAGTTCTTATATACAACCCAAATATAATAAGTGAAGGCTCTTATGACTACAGAATTATATGCCTTCGTGCATTAATAATGGAAACAGTTCTTTCAGAGCAGCCTCATTTTACAAAGGAGTGCATGCAGATGACAGCAGACATCATAATGTTCATACTGGCACAGAACTTTGGACTCTTTGCAAAGGAACATCTTATGAGAAGCGAGGACTACATGACAGAAATATCAATGCTGATAGCAAAGATATTAAATGGAAAGCATAATATTGAAGAGCTTAAGGAAAACATTTTAACAGTTCAGATGATTTTTGACAAGGCTTATGATATTTATGTTGACCTATTGGCAAAAATAGGATATAATCCAAAGGGCAGACCTGAAAAGGTTGAAAACGGCTCAGAGCAGAGAAAGAGCTTTGATGAGATATGGAAGTCCGTTGAGCTCAAGGCAAATGTCTTTGGACGTTAGTTATAAATAAAATATATTAAAAAGAAAGGATTAGGAGTTTACCGATGTAAATTCTTAAAAGGTGAAGACATGAAAAGAAAATTTATGCCATTAAAGGTGCTTACATTAGCCACAGTTATAGGTATGGCTGGAATAAGCTATTCAAATGACGGAAAAGGGCGTGCAACAGTAAAGGAGATTAAGGAAGCTACAGCAACTTTTGATGAGGAGTCACTTCCAAGCCAGACTGCACAGATGATTTCTGGTAAAAAGGACGCAATTAAAAGGGTTGAAACTACATTCAAGTACAGTCCAAGCTCAATTTATGAGATATGGGTGTCCCCAGACTTCTCAACGAGGATTGAGCTTAACCCTGATGAAGACATCACATACGTAGGGGGCGGAGATACAGCAAACTGGAAGATTGACATGTCAAAAGGCGGGGAAAAGAATACAACTTCACTTTACATAAGACCTGTGGAAAGCGACATTAAATCAAATTTGATAATTCAAACAAATCGACGTACTTATACATTTTTTATAAACGGGGATGAAAAGCTTTATAACATGATAGTTAAGTTCACATACCCTCTTGACGCTTCAATGTCTATGTACAGGACTGACTCATCAGTACCAAACATACTTGAAAACGGTGTATCAGGGGACAGTGTAAAGACTGGTGCAAGCGATATTAGAAACCTTGCAACAAACTACAAGATTACTCCATCAAACTATGACTGGAGTCCAACTGGAATCTATAACGACGGAAAGAAAACATATATAAGGTTCAAGGAAGGAATGAGTGAAACTCCAATTCTTGTGGTAAAAGGCTCTAGCGGAAAACTTGAGGAAATAAACTACCATCAGGAAGGAAACGTTATCCGTATTGACAGGGTGGTTAAGGCTGGACAGCTTAAATTAGATAAAAAAGTAGTAAAATTTGAATTAAGATAGGAAAGGGGGTTGCATTTATGGGATTCTTTGATAGATTTAGAAAAAACAAGGGAAACGATGATGAAAACTTCGAGTCCTTTGAGCAGACAGAAAGCCAGAACACAGACAAAACTTCTGGCGAAGGGCAGAACGGAGAAGGGCAGAACACGAATGACACATACAGCCCTGAATGGGAAAAGGAAAATCCCAACAGCTATTACGGAACAGATGAGGACTTTGTATCAGAAGAAGGAAACGAAGACACAATATCCCGTAATAAAGGAGTTTCTAAAAACCTTATTATAATGGGAAGCCTTTGTGCTGTAGGTGCAGTAATTCTATTTGGTGCAAGAGCCGTGTTTAATGGGGGAAAGGCAAAGCAGCCACAGGCTGATGATACTACAGGAGTTCAGGTTGCAAATAATGACCCTATGGGAATACAGGACGCAAATAACGATACTGGAGACCTTATGGCTGAAGCTGAAAAGCAGGCAGAAGACGGAACATCTTCCACAGACTCATCAACTTCGGACTCGTCAGGGGACGGAGTAAGCGAGGAAGAGTTCAGGAAGAGCCTTGAGGCAAGTGACACAGCTGGAAGCCAGTGGGACAGCGTGGGCTCAAGTCCTGAAACATTTAGCGGAAGCTCTGGCGGAAGCTCTGGGGGAAGTTCAGGCGGAGCAGACCTTTCAGAAGCTGGAAGCCAGCCTTCAGCTGAAGACATAAAGGCTGCACAGGAAGCTGAAAAGCAGAAGCAGAGAAGCGAAAAGCTCGCACAGGCAAGAAGCGGGGGACTTTCATTCATGGCTAATCAGCAGTCAGGAACTGAAGGTTCAGCAACTTCAGGAAGTGCAGGTTCAGCAAATTCAGCTCCGACAACACCTGTATCAAATGGACGTGTTGACCCTAACCAAGTTCCAGCAGGTACTTATTCAGTAGCTCCAGACGGAACTGTAACGCAGGTTGCTGGCGGTGCAGGGGGCGGTTCTGGTGCAGGCGGTGGCGGACATGCTCAGGCAAATGCACAGCCACAGAGCACAGACCCTTTCAGACAGACAAATCCAGCAATTACAGGACGTGGTGCTGCTGGATATGGTTCTGTGAATACAAATTCAGGAAGCCTTTTAACGCAGAACTCAAAATATGTGCTTAGTGCAGGGCAGATTATTCCAGCAGTTCTTTTAAGCGGAATAAGGACAGTAACATCGGACATGGCAATAGCAGTTGTGTCAAGCGACGTTTATGACACAAGAAGCGGAAAGCATTTGCTTATCCCACGTGGAAGCAAGATTCTTGGAGAATATTCACCATATATAGACGGTGCTAACTTTAGAGTAATCACAATATGGAACAGGATTATATTCCCTAACGGAGATTCACTCAACCTAGCACAGTTTAAAGGGGTAGACCTTCAAGGGTACGGTGGAATGAAATCTCAGGTTAATACGCATTTCTGGAAAAAGCTTGGAAATGTTGTTGCTTCAACTCTTACGGCTGTGGCATACAACTTTGCTGACAGGCTTACAATAGAAAACGGAAAACTTAAGCTTAACAAGTACGTACAGCGTAACGCTGACGGGACTACTGAGTCTGACAGCCCAACAACTCTTGGACAGGTTATACAGCAGATACAGAGCGAAGCCTCAAACAAGAACTCGCAGATACAGACAGTTCTTACAATCAAGTCAGGTGCAAGGTTCAACATACGTGTGAACTCAGACATAATACTTGATTCGGCATATAAACCGTACTACAAATGAAAATATAAGGATGTGACTGATTTTGAAACAGCAGGAAGAGAAACAGTATATAACAGTCGAGCAGAAGATGATAACCAAATTAAGATGGTTTCTTCTGCTTATATTCCCAGCCGTTGTCATAATTGTCCTTATATTAAGCGGATGGCTTCTGAAAAGGAACTACATAAAATCCTTTGAGGAAGCCTTTGCTGTATATACGGCAAGGCAGGACAAGGAACTTATGGCTTCTGCACGTGACAGGAGCGTTGACGGGTATATTAACGACTATAATACCAAAATGGAACGTAAGGAAAAGCAGGATAAGAATTTTAAGCGTCCAGCAATAGATGAGGAGAAGTTCAGGCAGAAGATAGCGGCAACAATAAATGACGAGGACACAAAGCCTGAAAGCCAGTATGACACAGACCTTCTACAGCACCCAAAGAATGCTGTGCTTAAAAAGATGTATGAGGATATAACTTTATTTAATATCCTGACAGGCATTATTGATACAAAGACATATAATCTTCATGGGCATAAAGTGACATTCAAGTCCTTTGTGTCAGACTACATAAGGGATGAATACGGAAGGCGTGTGCCAAACTACAGGATTGTAACAAACAAGGTTGACGGGCTTCCCGACAGGGAAATTATACACGGGAAAGACGGAAAGCCCATATATACCAAGATATATCCCCTTGAGGAGCAGAAAAATAATTCACTTCTTATGGCATGCGGACTTCTGGCTGTCGCATACTTTGCAGGATATTCGTTCTGTATAAAGAGACCGCCTTTCTATACATATCATGGAAGTGCCAAATGGGCGGAGAGCTTTGACTTGATATTTACCCACGACACAAAGAAGATTTATGAAATTGACTTGGTAAATGTCGTGGACGGAGTAATACTTGGAAGATTTGACGCTCCTTTCATGGAATACAGGTATTACGAACGAAAAAACAGGCTGTTTGAGTTTACCAAGAAAAAACTATTGGAGACACTGAGGAAAGATAAAAATGGTAAAACTAAATATAAAGGGAAGGAATATAAGAACAAGGACTTGCTTGACATCCTTGAAAATTCAAGAGCCAACATAGATTTTCATAAACTTATACCATTAATTCCTGAAGTGTCAAGCGGACAGAGCGTATACAAGAAGCACTTTGAGCGTATATGGAAGCCTGAACAGCTTATATTAAAGGACGACTCAAAAACACATGTTATCGTTGCAGCACCTACCCGTACTGGTAAGGGTGTGTCAATCATAACAACTACACTTCTGGAATGGATGCAGTCAGTATTTGTATTGGATATAAAAGGGGAAAACTATCAGAATACTGCATACTGTAGAAAAAACCGTTGGAACAACATTATCATACGTTATGCTCCTAAGTCTGACAACTCAAGCTCCTATAACCCATTAGGAGAAATACGGCTTATGACTAACAAGGAAGCTGAAGACATAATGAATATTGCAAACATTGTAACGACAAAAGACAAGCCCGACCCGTTCTGGGACACATCGGCAAGTTCGCTGCTTCGTGCCTGTATTACAAGGATTGTATATGAAGTGTTCTTTAATAACCCAATATTTGAGGACGCAAATGGAAACCGTATACCACGTGAGCTTATTACGGACGAGACATTCTGCACTAAGTACTCTCCAGTAGTTGAAGGGAACTTGGGACAGGTATTTGACTATCTTGTGTCAAGCCAGTTTAACTTGCCACGTATTGCAATACTTAAAATGCAAAGTACCGTTGAAGACTTTTTCAGCTACTGCAAGGATGAAAAACTTGTTAAAATGATACAGAACAGGCTTTGCCAGATTTATCCTAACTTCAAGGAGCTTATTGCAGGCGGAAAGGCATTGACCGCAGAAGAGGCTGTCGAATTAAGCGGAATAAATAATCTCCCCGGCATGGGACAGAGCCAGTTTAAGCTTCCAAAGATAAATAACTTCACAAAGATGGACTACACAAAGATGAATCCAGATGGAAGTTTTGTGTCAGAAAACGTACCGCATGAAATCAAGTGGCATACTGGACGTAAGCACCCTGAAGTTGTGTCAGGATTTACAGATTCTTCACAGGCTTCAGAAAACACTACGTCAACAATCATTAAAGTTACAACAACATGTATATCACTATTTGGACTGCCTACCGTAAGAAAGAATACAAGCACATCTGACTTTAGAATTAGAGACTTAATGTTCTATAAAAAGCCAATGAGCCTATATCTTGTAGTGCTTCCAGCAGACATACTGGACGTTGCACCATTAGTCAGAATTATGATAGTGCAGCTTGTAAACGGGCTTACGCCTGAGCAGGACTACCGTAATGAAGTAAAACCGCCTCATAAATTATTAATGCTATTAGACGAGTTCCCAGCTATTGGAAAAATTGAAGTCTTAGAAACTGCCGCAGGATTCGTTGCAGGATATGGTATGAAGTTAATGCTTATAAACCAATCATTAGACCAATTATTCCAAATTTATGGCGAAAAGAACAAATTTATGGGGAACTGTCAGTTGCAAATCTTCTATACCTCAAATGACAACGGTACAGGAGAATATGTCTCAAAAGCTATAGGAAACGAGACAATAAGGCTTGTTACAAACAAGAACATGCACAGCCTATTCCACAAGAATCAGTCGTCTCCAAGCGAACAGTTCACAGGAAAGCCTTTAATCTCGACAGACCAGCTTAGACGTTTGCCACTTAACAAGATTTTAATAATTCTTGGTGGTAAGACACCTATAATGACAGAAAAGATTAGATACTTCACTGACCCTCAGTTCATGTACTGGAGCAAGAAGATTCCTCTTATTGGGACAGAGTCATGCTACAATATTGACAGGCAATATACGTACAACAACCCAGCCTACACTCTTGCAGACATAGAGTTTCTTACAGGCGACAACAGGACTAAGTATGTGCCTTACAGGGAACAGCTTGACGATGAATGGCAGTACGCTGAAAAGGACAGCGAAATTGAAAAGATGAATCTGTTTGAACGTATATGGCTGATAAACCAGAGCAGAATAAGCGAGAACGCAAGACTTAAGGGCTGGCAGTACAAGGGACGTAAAGAAGGGCAACTATCCCTTAAGATGTATGAGATAGAGCCTGACCTTGACATAGAGACAGCAAGATACATGAACGCAAAGGCAATGCTTAAAAAAGCGGGCTACCTTGATGAAAACGGAAACTACAATAAAAACAAAATAAAGAACTACAGGTATGAAAAGGTTGACGACCCGCTTCAGGCAACAAGAAGCCTTGAGCACTTCATAAGGGTGAATGACACGGATATTGCTGGCAAGGGCGGAAAACTTGTGCTTGCTGGACAGAAGACGGAATTTATTACAACGGAGCAGATTCTGAAAAAATGCCTTGACTTCTACCTTAAGAACAGACATCTTGAAAAAGCCGCAGGAAGCACGCAGAAATTTGACAGGAACGCAAATGAGGAGCTTCGTCGAAAGGCACGTGATAACAAGGCAAGGCTTGAGCGTGAGAAGGAGCTTAACAAGGTTACAGCTGATGACGAGATGACTTCTGCAAGTCAAAGTGAAACAGTCCTTAAAGGAGAACGTACTACAATAAGCGAAGCAAGAAAGAAAGCCACTGAAACAAAATTTGAAGGAATGTCACAAGGACTTGAGGAATCTGATATAACAACTACAGTAAAAGAGCATAAGGAATATGTTGAAGCAGATTACAAGATGATGTATGGAGAGGACTACATGGCAAATCCAGAATACTGGTTCAGAATTGGAAGATGTACAGAAGAACAGTGCGAAAAAGAAATGATGAACTATCTTGGAAGTGCTTGGAATGATACTGCTTCATCAAGAATAAAGAAGTTCTATGCTATGTATGGCAAGGAGTTAAACTAATATTTTTGCAGGTGTGAAAAAAATATAATTTCACACTTGCACTTATTCACAATTTATGCTAAAATTAATTAAAATGGTATTTCATATATCTTAACGCTTAAATATATGAAAGGAAAGGAAAAATATAATGGCTAATGAAATTAGACAGCGAAAAGCACAGAAAGTTGGTGCTTACTATGAAAAAGAAGGCAAGATTGAGGAATCAATTCAGGACTTAATGCGTAGGCTTAAGGAAATGAGAGCAGCTAAAGAAAGGACTCAGAAGCAGAACAGGCAATACCTTGCACTTAGAGTTTTTGAGCTTTTCTTTGAAAATACGGAGCTTGGAAGGATATTCTCATACAACAGGGGTGAACTTTTCAAGGATGAGGACAAGGTTGAAACATTGCTGTTAATGTTCGAGGAAGTTGCTGAAAAAATTAAGGAAGACAACGACACATTCGGACTTAAGGATGTGGACTTTTCCGCAAGCGGCGATGAGGAATCTTCTGACGGGTCAGATGAAGATAATGACGAATCTGAAGAAAGTTCAGATAATTCAGAAGACTTGTCAAATGAAGACAGTTCAGATGAAGACAGTGATGACAAGGACGATGAGAAGGAAGAAACAGAGGAACAATCTGAATCATCTTCAACATCATATTCAAATTATGCAAATAAATGGTAAAAATAAAAATGGCACGAAAAATTATATTCGTGCTTTTTTATTGCTAAAACTGTTGAAAACAGTTAAGATATGTGATATAATTACATCAAATATCAGAGGAAAGGAAAGAAATTATGAGAACCATACTTAAAAAACAGACACCCACGACAAAAGTTGATATGTCACCCGATGGAAATGTCATGAATATTATTATGCCAGACATAAAACTTGTTATTGATGGAATTGATACTGAGGAGTCTGCAAAGGCAATAAGGCGTACATTGGACAATGGGACAAATCTTGAGTTCAAGGATTTCATAAAGATAATAAAGGCTGACGCAAAAATTTCGCTTAGTACAGAGCTTGAGCTTACCAATGAACTTAATTCAAGACTTTATCAGTTCTTTATGAACTTTATTCAGATTCTTGATGAAAAGGGCTACAAGTCCATAAGCTCCGACATGTCCCACATGAAAGTTACGATTAAGAAGAACGGAAGGGAGCTTATTATTTCAAGAAGCGACAAACACATGTTCATGGTTACATTCAGAAAAGGCGTTAAGGAGCCACTTCCAAAAGAGATTGACATTGCCCCCTTTACGGAGCTTCTTGGCGTTGTAACATCAATATATACTGGACTTATGCACTACAATTTATATCCAGAGCTTTGTGAGTCATTAAAGCACTCCCTTGCTGGATATGAGCATTTGCTTAACTAATAATGAAAGGATTTGATAAAAATGATTTATAATAAGGATTCGTATACATACAGATATACTGAGTGCCCCCTTGACGGAAACGTATTATCACAGTATGCTACAAACGATGGGGACAATGTATTTTCCATACTTGAAGATGTTGACATTTTGTCATTTGACTGGATTAAGGAAAACGTTCAGGACGTAACGGATGAAAACTTGGAAAAAATAATTATGGAAAACAGCACATCATATAATCTTTCTGAAATAAATGGGAAAAAATATATCTCAACAGTTGCTCTTCCCAAGGAGTTTATAAAATATATTGAAAAGCAGAAGGATGACATGGGCTTTGAAGACATAATAACTGAAAAGGTGTCAGACTTTGTTGAGTTTCTTCTTGAAAGAGACAAAATGCTGAAAAAATTAAGAAGCAGAATAATAAACGTTATAGAAGACAAAGGCTACTATAACGAAATAAGGCTAAGAAATGACATTTATGATGTTGCGGACACAGATGACATATCAGATATGCTAAAAAACTGTCCACTTATGCTTGGACATATAAAGGAAAGCCTTTGGGACATAATGTCAGACTACGGCATAACACGGGACAATTACCTGAACTTAGATTACATTTATGGACATGACTACAAGTTTAACAGCATTGGGGAGTTTTACGACCACTTCAATATAAGACCTGAGTATATGCTTCAGTTTGACAACAATTAAAATGGATATAATGTGAGGGACTATGAAAGGCGTATTTGACACAGGATTTGAGGTTTCAGAAAAGAACTCTGAAAAGCCAGCACTTTCAACATACACAGCTCTACGACGAGGGCTTTCATTAAAGTACAGGGAGTTTCTTAAGATTTCAAAGGATGAAAACGTGCTGGCTCTTCTGATGAACTACAGCTATTTAGGCTACGACATGTCATACTTCAGGGAGAACGAAAACCCTGAAAGGATAGTCCTTATAGTAAAGGCAATACTTGATGGCAGAATCGAAAGCGTTCCAAGCTCAGTACTTGAAATTGAGGATATTGGAACGTTCAGGGAAGCTATAAATATTCTGTCTGCTGGAATAAAATCATCAGCATACAGCTTCGAGGGATATTCGCAGCAGTTCCTTATGGAGCTTAGAAAACGTCTCGTACACGGAGAATATGGGAATATTGACATTAATTCCTTTAGGACACTGGACGAGCTTTACAGGAATTTGTCGTCAGAAAATGGGGAAAAGGAAGATGACAATATTGAAATAGACAATGATGACTTAATATTTGTATAAAGAAAGGATGTGACAAGGAATATGGCAAACGAAGAAAATATGCCAAAGTGTGCAGAAACTGTAGAATTTGAAATTGGAGACACGGCACTTGAAGACTATCTTGAGCAGCTGTCTGCAAAGGAGCTTTTATATATTGACAAATGGAAAAATGGAAAGCCAGTACTTACCATCTGGGACACTTTTATACAGCCGACCGCTGACAAAATTATTCGGGAAATAAAAAGTCTTGAAATGACTCCAAGATATATATACCAGCCAAAGCACTCACTTAACAGGAATGAAAATCTTACGCCTGCTGGAAAATCTGACATAGTGTCAAGACATGTTATTATTTTAATGGAAGACAGCAAGATAAAAGTACTGCTTGAGCCAGAAGTTGAAAATCCAGACATAATGCCAAAGGATGAAGAGACTTCATTAAATGAAAATTCCGCAACTGACAAGCTTCTTAATGAATTTAGCGAGGAAGTCAAGGAAAAGGCTATTGAAAAGTTGGACAACATTGGCTTAAATATACTTAACTCCTGCTTTAACGAAGATGAGATACAGACAATATTCAGAAACTTGGCAAACTCCACATTTGCACAGACTGTCAAGATGATGACCCCAGAGCTTTACAAGGCTATAGCTGGACTTTCAGAAATGAGTGCTGGAGATGTTGCAAGGCATGAGTATATTTCAGCCCTTGATACGGAAATAAAAGAAAAGGAGAAGGAGCTGTCAGAGCTTGACACAAAGCTGGACACAATTAAGTCTTTGCATGAAGAAATATCTGAAAAAATAAAAGAAATTTCCTCAAAAGACTTTATTAAAAATATTACAGAATCAATAAGAAGCTCAGAAGAATTTTTACAGATGATTGATAACACAGTGAATAGAGCTGTAGAAGACGCAATTGAGGAGCAGGAAATAAGTGACGATGAGGAATAAGAATAAAAAAAAAGGATGTGATACAATGAATACAAAGAGCAGGCTAATGCTTGGAATGATTATCTACGGACTTGCCTCATACGCAAGGGAGCTTCCACGCCAGATAATAACATCTCCGCTTGAGCTTTCTGAAATATTTGAGGAAAAGACTCTGCAAGATACTCAAAGGAACATGGAAAAGCTGAGCGTACGGACAAATCCGCTTGCTGAAAATAACAGAGGGGATGTTGTAGTTGAAGTTAAGCAAGTTCCTGAAATAACTTTAAAAAATGACGGCGATGGGCATGTATATGTGGAAAATGTAAGAACTGTTCCAGTTGAAGTAATTTCAGCAGGCAGCTCAAATCAAATGCCTGAAACACCAAGTCGTACACAGGAACTTTCAGCAAGCACTTATTTGTCAGAAGACATGATAAAGGACTACTACAGAAAAAGGCTTAAGATAAACACGTCCGTAAAAAGTGATGTGAAAAAAAATCCTGTAATCCAAGACGCTCAAGATATTGAAGCAAAGGATATAAGAACTGTGTACTTTTCAAGAAACACACAGCTTAAAAATCCACAGGACATACCAGCAATATACAGATATGTTACAGAAAACTCAATATCAAGAATTATACTCACAGGACACAGCGACCCTACTGGAGACAGGAAGAAAAACGCAGTGCTGTCCGTTGAACGTGCCGAGGAAGTCAGAAGCAGGCTTGCAAAGCTTGGACTTTCACGAAGCATGATTGAAATAAGAGCTAAAGGAGACAAGGAAGTTATTGACAAGAATAACCTTCCACGTAACAGGCGTGTTGAAGTTGAATATATGAAATAAAACTTAGAAATTAATTATTGACTTTATATAAACAATATGGTATAATAACTTCATATTAAAAAATCAAAAAATCCATAACCTTTAAAATTTAAAGTTGAGGATGTGGGTTAGAAAGAGGAATTGAAATGAAAAAAGTATTACTTTTAATGCTTGCTGTGTCTGCTGTTGCATTTGCAAGCACAGAAACTAGGCTAAATGCAGGGTACGATTTTGCAAGGGAGCTTAGGGGGAACAATGTTGTAAAGAAAACTTGGATGAAAAATGGAATCTCGCTTGGAGCGGAGCAGCTTTTCCAGAATGACAAGACATTATCTTTCGGAGCTGGAGCTGAATACAAGAGCTCACATCATTCAAGAAGCATTGTATCAAGAACAGGAAACAACAAATTATACAAGACTACAAATGTATATGGAATTGGAAAATACAATGTAGTTAAAAAGGATGACGGAAGCAATCCGTTATATGTAGTTGGAAGACTTGGATATGGATTTGCGGGAACATCAAAAGCTCTAAAGGATGAAGGGATAGACGCTGATGGCGGACTTTACTGGGGAGCTGGAGTAGGAACTGAAATTGGAAAGGTTAATGTTGAGGCACTTTATGAAAGCAACAACCTAAGATTCAGGGACGACACAGGCAAGAAGGACAGAAGCAATCAGGGAAGCGTTGGAGTAAGGGTAGGATATACTTTAGGAAAATCAAAAAAAACTCCTAAATATAACTACGTTCCAGCACCAAAACCAGCAGAAGAGCCAGCTCCAGTTGTGGAAGAGCCAGTAGAAATACCAGAGCCAAGCAAATTTGGAGTTCTGCCTTTTGCCTGTGACTTAGGAAATTCAGTTTGCACCATAAAAGGGTTCAAGGTTGATGGTAAAACTCCTGTAAAAGATGAGGAAATAACTTCCATCAGAAAAATAACTGAGACAATAAATCAGTTTGCAGAAGGTGGAAGCATTGAGCTTGTAGGGCATACAGACTCAACTGGAAGTGCAAAGTACAATCTTAAACTTTCACAGGAAAGAGCCGAAAACCTTGCAAAGCTGTTAAGGGAAAACGGACTGTCTGACAAAATTACAATTGACAGGGTTCTTTTTTACGGTGAAGAGTTCCCAATAGACACAAATGCAACTCCTGAAGGAAGATACAATAATAGAAGAGTTGACCTTTTCTTTAAAAATGTTGACTTTTCAAATGTTAAACTTGAAAACGGAAATTAATATACAGCAGCTTAAATTTAAGGACTGACAAAATGTCAGTTCTTTTTTTATTATAAAAATTTTTGAAAATTCTTAAAAATATTTTATTTCGTATGGAGCGTGATATTTTTCTAAAAACTGCTCTCAAAGCCAGTGTTTATGGTTATATTTTCATATTTACATATTTACTTTTATTTACTTTTATGCTAAAATTATCCATAAATAAAAAGCAAACAAAATGAAAGGAGCGTGGCTTATGACAGATTCTGAAAGGGAAATGCTTAAAGAACCTGTGAAAAAGGTAAGATGGCTTACAGACAGGGAACGTGAGCATATAATAATTGACAGAAAGCAGAAGATGAAAATAAAGGATATTGCGGTTAAGTACAGCGTGACTGCTAAGACAGTACATAATGTTATAAACAGGTTTAACCGTGAAATTGAGGAAAGGGGAGAAAATGGCTCAGAACACTAAAAAGAAAGTAAGCAGGAACATAAAAAAGAACACAGCTAAGAAAAAGGAAGCTGGAACGGACATGTTTGGCAAATTTTTTAGCAAGATAGCAGACGCATTTGTAAAATGGAAAAACGAGCAGGTGCTTCCGCAGATAAAGGACATCAAAAGCCTTCTGGTATATGAAAAGCAGTACAAGTACTACGTTCCGATAGACTGCTTTATAGCTGAGGATTTGGTGCTTACAAAGTATGACGGATTTCTTACAACATTCAAGATAACAAATTATGACTTGGACTATTACGAAAACTTTGAGATAAACTCGAAGGTGAACATGATAAAAGGGATAATGAAAAGGCTTCCAAACGGCTACTGCCTTCATTACGAAACTCAGAGAAAAAAGCTGTCTAAAAGGGAATTTATTGACAGACCTGACGCACCTATTCCAACACAGATTGCGACAAGGGAAAGATTTAATATCATTAACACTGGGGAGACATTCTACAAGACGGAGCAGTACATAACAATATCATACTGTCCGCCAAACGAAAGGTTCAAGTTCATAAAAGACCTTTTCAGCCCAGAAGTTACAAGCGAAAAGAAGCTGGCAAACAAGGAAGAGATATTCAATAAATGGTTCAGCCAGCAGATTTCAGACTTTAACAATCAAGTAATGACTGTAATGTCCGCATACGAGGAGCAGCTTATTGAGTGCAGAAGGCTTAACAGGAACGAAATGATGAAGTACCTTTACAACAACATAAACGGGCTTCAAAAGGACAGGGAGTTCAGGACAATACCCCTTGTTGAAAGAATTGACGACTATTTAATTACAATACAGCCACAGAACGAGGCTATACTTAAGCTAAATGGAAAATATGTAAAAATACTTACAATAAAGGCTTATCCTGAAGAAATTGAGACACGTGTTTTCAGAAGGCTTGAAGACTTGCCGTTTGAATACAGGATGATACATAGGTACATACCTCTTGGAAAGGACGAGTCAATACGTGCGTTAAAAAGGGCAAGGACATACCATTCAGGAAAACTTAAGGACAAGAAGCAGATTATGAGTTCAGTAATGTCCTCTGGAAAAGGACCTGACATGAACATAAACCAGAAGGCTAAGGACAAAATGGACGAAGCTGACGCTCTTGTGTCCGAAGTTCAGGAAGACGCATTTTCATTCGGCTACCATACTTTCAATATAATAATTGAGGACTATAACCGTGACACTTTAAGGGAACACGTAATACAGATTAAGAACATTATTGACGCAAACGGGTTCGTTGCAATAGAGGATAATACTAACACTCTTGACTCCCTTGCTGGATGTGTAGTTGGAAATATGAGCGAAAACTTAAGAAAAACTACGATAACAAGCGACAACTACGTATCAATAATGCCTTTATCAGACAGGCTTCAGGGGAAAAGGATTCACCCGCACTTCTCAAATGACGGAAAGTTTGAGGAAAGCCTTCTTGTAACACGTTCCATGTATGATTTGTTTGACTTTAACAACCACGTAGGCGATGTTGGGCACATGCTGTGTGTCGGACGTACTGGTGGTGGTAAGTCAACCTTCCTTACAACTACGGCAATGCAGGCTATGAAGTACAAAGGTGCTAAGATTATATACTTTGACGTTGGTGGCTCATCAATACCTCTTAACATCTGCTCAGGCGGAACTGTATACGAGTTTGGAACTTCAAGGATTTCATTACAGCCATTGGGAGATATTGACCCTTCAAACAGTGAAAGCATGAACTGGGCTACAAACTTTATAGAAATGCTTATACGTATGCAAGAGCCAAAACTTCTTGGAGTACGTACAAACACATATATAAGGGACGCACTTAAGTCACTTGCTGCAACGCCAGACAGAAAGGACAGGACTCTTACAAACTTTGTACTGTATCTTGAATCTCAAAGCCCAGAGCTTGCAGAAGCACTTCAGATTTACACAAATGCTGGCTCATACGGAGCATACCTTGACGGAAGTGCAACAACTATCAATGAAAGCCAGTTCCTAACATTCGAGATGGAAAAGATAATGAAGGACGAAAAGATACTTATGCCTGTGCTTAACTTCCTGATACACAAGATTGAGACAGAGCTTATTGCAAGCGGAGTGCCTGTATACCTGTTCTTTGATGAGTGCTGGCTGTTCTTGAAAGACCCTACAATGTCAGCATTTATGATGAATGCACTTAAGACATTCCGTAAAAAGAATACAAGCTGTGTATTCGCTACACAGGAGCTTGACGACATAGTTAAGTCAGATATAGGACACGTAATACTGTCACAATGCTTTACCCACATATACCTTGCAAACGACAAGGCTTTTTCAATGGATAAAGAGCTTTACCAGAAAATGAACCTCAACATCAAGGAAATTGCAAGAATTGCTGGAGCAAAGGCAAAACAGGAGTACTTTTACAAGGCTTCAGACAACGAGTCAGGAAAAGGGAGCGGCTCAATACTGTTCCAGCTTAAGCTGACACCTCTTGAGCTTGCATACGTAGGTAGGCTTAATGCACAGTTTCTGGCAGTAATCAAGAAATTCAAGGAAAAGTTCAAGGACGACATATTCTCAATAAATGTTGCGTGGCTTAAGTTCCTTGTAAAATACGACATGGAAAATCCAAAGAATGGAGTGCTTCCGCTTACTGAAAGGGACATAAGCTCAGTTGAGCATATCCTTATGAGATACAAGGAAAAACAGGATGAAAAAAATGCTGGATAAAAATTTTATTTAACTTACTGTAAGGCATATTTTTCAAAACAGTGGACTTTGGTTAAATATATAGGTACAAACTTTTGAAAAATGTGCTATAATACAGGATATAATATGATTAAATGCGAAAGGATTTGATAAAAATGAGAAAGAGAAAAATTTCAAAAAATATAAGAAGGCATATTTTTGCGGCTGGAATCTTCTTTACTGCAATTGCTGGAGTACATCAGAACTCATACGCAGTAGTTGCGACAGAAGCGACACAGCTTCTGATACTTTCAGAAACTGCACAGCAGACTCTTCAGCAGGTACAGCAGCTTGAAACTGCAATTAAGCAGAAAGAGGCTCAGCTTATGGAACTTATATCGCTTCCAGAGGCTACATTCAACCAGTACAAGAGCCAGTACACAAGAATTGTGGGGGACTACAAGAACCTTATAAACAAGTACAAGAACGGGGCAAAGAACATCCGTAACATGACTGACAGGATGAAAAACTATGACTATAACCCAAGAAACCTTGTAAGGACTCTTGACGACACAATGACAATGACTAACAATATCATAAGAAACAACATGGAAGCACTAGACCAGTACCAGAAGACTCTTGAAAAGGAAGCAAAGGAGCTGACTCCTGAAAAGCAGAAGCAGGAAGTCAAGTCCATAACAAATGTGCAGACTGGACTTCAGGTGCTTACACATAAGTTCGTATCAGTAAACACAGCACTTTCACGTATGACGCAAATGCTTGTGCAGAATGACCTTGAAGACAAGGCTCAGAAACAGGCTGAATACTATATTAAAAAACAGAGAGACCATAAAGTTGCATTGGAGCAGGCTGGCTGGGCTGGAAGCGTTAAGGGGATTGAAGAACGTCAGGCAAAGACTAACAAGAAGCTTAAAGCTCCTGCTGTAAAGAAGAATGCTACTGGATTTACGTACAACGGTGGACAGTACAGCCCTGCATACAAGAAATCTCCAATAGTAAAAAAGGTTAAAAAATAATAAAAGGAAGTGAGATACAATGTTAAAGAAGGCAATATTAATACCAGTTCTTGTGCTGTCATTAAACACTTCTATGATTTCTGGACATTCGGTGGCAGGAGCTACTGAATTTACCCAGTACAAGAGATACCTTGATGAAGCACAGAAAAGGAAAAAGCAGTTTGACACATGGGTGAACCAGAACCTTACCCTTGAGGCTCAGCTGAAAAGGCTTGCAACATTTAAGGACGACCAGCTAAGGGCACTCTGGAAAAAAGACCCTGAAAGATTCAGAAGAATGGGGCGTACACTTGACAACCTGACTCAAAGCATTAAAAACGTTGCAAGCATTGAAAGCGTAATGTCAGCAAAGATTGAAGGGTACTCAACGACAAAACTTTCAGCTGCACTTGCCGAGCAGTACAAGGCTGGGCTTGACCGTGCCAACCAGAAGCTAGACCGTGCGATTGAGGGTAACGACATAATGACAAACGTTAAGACGACAGGGGACAGGCTAAGTGCAATAATGGACAACCTTGGAAGAGTTGAAAGCCCTACACAGGCGGTACAGCTTGCCGTTGAGGCGGTGCAGGGGATAAACCAGACAACCGCTGACCTTGAAACAGCTTACGCTTCAGCAAAGACTGACAAAATGCTTGAAAAGGCTCAGGCTATGGCTGAGGAGAAAATATCAAAGGCTAAGCAGAAACAGCTTGCTGAAAAAGCTGAAAAGGACATGCGTGCAATAGACAAGATGGCACAAAGGAAAGCCCCTACAAACTATAAGAAAGTCAGGGAAGAGTACTTCAGGAAGAATCCTGACAAGATACCGCCAAGCATGAGAGGGCGTATAAAGTAAGGAAAGGAGAAACAGCGTGAATGTAAAAAAGAGCATTAATAATATAAGGCTTGCTGTCCTAGTTATGATTTTGTCGATGTTTGTGGGAACTGGCGTAATATATGCCGACCCCCCACAGCAGCCTCAAAAGCAGGAGCAGAACACAAATGCTAAAGTTTTAAAACCTGAAGAGCAGAAGGCTAAGGCAAAAGAAATATATACGGCATTGGAAAATATTAAAAACAAAGGGGACAAGGCAACAGAAGCTGATATAAAGGCGGCTAAGGAAAAAGGTGCAACTGACTCCCAGATTGACAATGCAAAGAAAGGAAATCTTCCAAAACAGGAAGACATTGAAAAGACGGTTGCGGCTGGAGAAAGCGGAAAAGAATCAGCAAACCTTTTTGTAAATACTGTAAACCAGATTGAAACGGAGCTTTCAAAGTCAATAAAGAAAGCAGTGACATCAATACTTGGAACTGTGAGCGTACTTCTTGTTGGAATAGCCACGCTTCAGGTGACACTTACAGTGCTTCCGCTCGTGTCACAGAAAGGTATAAGCCAGATTCCACAAGGAATTTTTGCAAATGCACTTAAGTTTGGATTTGTTGCATGGCTTCTACAGGGGGACAACTGGTGGAACTTGACTCAGGACATAAAGACTTTCTTTATGCACGCAGGTATGAAATTTGGGGACGGAAAGTTTGCAAATGCTGACAAAGTCTCCACAGGGGACATCGCAAATTACATAATTCTCGCACCGTTCAAGGTTATGGGATTTGTTACAGATGAGCAGATAAATCTGGTATGGAAAATGATGTTCATTTTAACGGGGCTTCTGCTTCTAATAGTATGTATAAAAGTATTATGTGATTTCCTAGTGGCAGTAATAGAATATGACCTTTTAGGCGGACTTAGCGGAATATACATCATATTCCTGTTATGGGACAAGACACAGAGCTTTGGAATGAAGGCGTTTAACCACATACTTGCTGGCGGACTTAAAATAATGCTTATAATTGCATTTATTGGAATTACAGTTCAGGTTACTGAAGAACAGGCGGGACTTCTTTCGGACGGACAGAAGCCAGCCTCAATATTCATATACTGTGGAATTGTTGCAATAATGAGCTACATGTGTTCAATAGCACCAGCACAGGCTTCGTCATTAATGACTGGTGGCGGTGGAGCTGCAACAGGTTCAGGATTTATCACTTCAATGGCTAAGCAGGCTGTGAGCGTTGTAACAACAACTGCCGCTCTTGCTGTAGGTGGAGCTGGAATAATAGGTGCATTGAAAACAGCTGCTGGTGCTGGCGGTGGAGTAGGCGGATTTGTCAAGTCTCTAGGTAAGCAGGCAGGTAAGAAAGTTTTAAACAAGGGTAAGGACGTAATTGCCCCGTTTGGCGGAGCAAAGGACGCTGCCAAGGCGATGTTCTCAAAAGAAGGTGGCGGAGTTGTTGACAGGCTTCGTAATGCAAGAAACGCCTACCGTAACAACAAGGGTGTGCTTGGTGCAAGACAACGTAAGGCTTTAAGCAATGCCAAGAAGGAAAAACGTAAGGCTATTATTCAGGGAATCGCCTCAGTTGCAGAAAATGCAATAATGGTTGGCGGTGGACAAAGGAGCATGGCTGAAGCAAGGGAAGCAATAAGCAGAAACCTTTATAACGCAAGGCAGGGAAGTGCACGTTCCAAGGAAGTTCTTAACAGCGTCAAGGAAAGAATGGAAGCTCAAGGAATTGACCCTACAGCTGGAATGGACAAGAAAGAGGAAGAGGATTACGCTAAGGCAATGGGAATGGAAATTTCTAAAGATTCTGACGATGTTCATGCAAACGACTTGACACAAGATGGAGACAGAACTTTCCAAGGTGGCGGAGTTGATGATATGAACGGAGTTAAGACAAATGTCACAGACAAATTCTCTGAAGTAGGAGAAGATGGAAAAGTAAATGCAGGTAAAAACGGAAATTGGAAAAATACACAGCAGTATGTCGGAAATCAAGGTGCTGTCGCTTTTGTAAATGAAAAGACTGGAGAAGTTGCAAGACAGGTTCTTGCTGGAGAAGATACATCTGGAAAGAAAGTCTTTACAGTACGTAATAGCAAGGGACAGGAAGTACAAATGGTTAAAATTCAGAACTCAGCTGATGATACAAAAGGTGCAAAAGTAACAGCTTCGGGAAGAGTTATGGTAAGCAAGCAGGCAATGTCACATTCAGTAACTGCAAAGGTTGATAATTCATTTAACACTCTTCGTAATATAGACGCTGTAACATCAATGCCTGAAATGCAGAATGTAAGTGTTGAAAATATACAAACTGCAACATTTAATATTCAGCAGGCTCAGGAAGTTTTGTCACAAGACTCTCAAAATCAGGCTGCTATGACACAGCTTTATGAAGCTACTCAGACGCTTGTTAAGGAAAGAAAAAACTTTACTGGAGACCAGCAGCAGTTCAGAAGCGTTGTTAAAAATATTTCAAATGTTCAGACAGTACAGACAGCAAACTATTCAAACATTGCTTCAAATTCAAGCGTTCCGTTTACAGCTGAAGACAACAAGTCAATTGAAAGGTATACTGAAATTACAAGGGAACTTAATACAAACTCTGAAAACCTTTCAGACACTAAGAAAGAGCAGTTAAGGGAAGAGCTTGGAAAAATTGAAACCAAGTTTGAAACTAAGCACAATGTAAACCTTAAGAGCACTAAAGTTCGGAAGCAGATTGTAAAGGCTGCCAAGAAGGCTGGAAACATTAAAAAGAACATGAAGGACATAAAGAAAGTGTAGGTGGGAAAATGAAAAGCAGAAGTACCATCAGAAAGAATTTTATATTAAAAGCGGTTGTAATATCGCTTTTCATCATGGCAATGACATCATTTTCAGCACAGAATTACATTGTTGAAAGCCCAGACGGAACAACACTTGATGTAACGGCACTTATAAGATTTCTTGTAGGTGCTGTGTCAAAAGGGATGTCAGACTTTATTGACTCCTGCATGCCTCTTCTTGCAAGCCTTGCTGTTCTTGACTATGCGATAGCCTATGTGGGATTAGCACGGAGCAGACCAAGGGAAGTTGTAATGGTGAGCATACAGAAATTCTTAAAGTATGGGTGCATATACTTTCTTGTAACAAACTGGTTCGGCGGAATAAATTTATCTATGCAGATTACAGAAATGATTACTGGAACTCTTGCAAATGAGATAGCAGGTGTAGGAGCTGATGAAAACTCAATGATTTCAACAATACTGGCTGTTATTACAAGAAACCTCACATACCTATGGGAAGCACCGTTTACAATGATAGGTAAGGGAAATGTGGCTGAGTTTCTTGGATTTATGGCATTTGCAATACCATACACAATAGCTCTTATGATACTGTCAATTTCAGCGATAGTTATTGTAGGGGAGCTTCTAACTGAAACTATGAATGTAATAATAATGGTTGCTTTTTCAGCAATGTTCTTTATAATAGGAATGGTAAACGCATTTGGCGGAAAGCTCATGAATCCTCTTAAGACTATAGTTGCCGTATTTATAAAGTACATAACTGTATACTGGCTCTACAATCTTTTATGGAGTGTAATACATAAGGTTGTGGAAAGCATTAAGATACCAGAAGGCTACACTGACTTTGACCCAATGCTAATGCTAAAGGCGATGTGGTGTGCGGCAGTTGTGCTTTTCTCGCTTGTCATATTCAAGCTCCTTACATTCTCGATGATGAGGACTCTTGACAGTCTTGCAAGGCTTGACTGATAAGCGTTATAAGAAAAAAGGGGGATTAAATCCCTCTTTTTATTAAGACTAGACCTAAATATTTTATACGAAAGGGGACGACAATATGGGAACTAGCAATATATTTGACGATATTGACATATCAGACATACTTGACGAAAGCATGTCAAGTAAAGATAATTCAGAAAAAGAAGTGGACAGCAGTTCTGATTCAGATGATGACAGCCTTGATTCACTAAGCTTCAATGAAGAGGGTTCACAAGACAGCAATGATGACAATGATACTCAAGAGGAAAATCTCTTGCAGAAAATGGATGACGACAGCTTCAACAGCATTATGGAAGAAGTTGAGGGAATGCACACTGAACATAAAAAGCAGGCATTTGAGAAAGGCGATATAGACAGCCTGTCAATGGATGACATCGTAAATAGTTCCGTAGAGGACACAATAAAGATGGCAACATCGGAAGTAACCTTTGACAAGAGCGTTATTGCAAACCTTACTGAAGAGCAGCTTTTAAAGATTGACAAGAACGACAAGATTTTCAACTACCTTACCCCAGACCAGAAGGAGTTCATACTGGATGAAGAAGCAAAGGCTTTTACAATGAAGTCATTTGGGCAGGACATCATTGCATATATGAACAAGAAAGGCGTAATCGAAATCTCGCTTGAGCAGGACGGATTTATATGGGTTGAGGAGTTTGGACAGCCTGAACGTATAAATACTGGAATAAAGCTCTCAAACACAGACTCGACAAAGATAATCAAGCTTGTGTCAAGGTTCAACGGGCACACGATAACAAGGGAAAATCCAAAAATAGATGGTGTCACGCCTAACGGAATGCGTTTTTCTGCACTGATGTATGACTGCGTCCAGTACAGGAACACATTTTCAATACGTAAGCCAAGCGGAGTTGTAATACCTCTGTCGCAGTATGTTGACAGGAAAATAATGACTGCGAAGCAGGTTGACTTTATCGCAAAGCAGATAATGGACAAAAAGAACATCCTGTTTTCAGGGGGAACATCATCAGGGAAGACCACTTCCATAAACTCGTTCATGACAGTACTTAAAGATTCAGGGGACAAGATTATAAGCATTGAGGACACGCCTGAGCTAATGCTCTCAAGCAAGATTTGGACAAGGCTTATCTCCAACAGGTACATAAAGCCTATTGAACTTTTGCAGCAGTGTATGAGACTTTCCCCAGACAGAATGATGATAGGGGAAATCCGTACAGGAGAAGTGACTCTTGAGTTCCTGAAGGCGATGAACTCAGGGCATAACGGGGGAATCACTTCAATTCACGCAAATAATGCGTACTCGACAATACTTAAGCTTGAGCAGTACCTGTCAGAAGTTCTTAGTGGAGAATACTGGCGGCTTATCAGTACAGCAGTTGACATGATTATAAACGTTGGAATAAATCCTGTCACGCATGAACGTCCAATGGTTAAGGAGATAGCAGTTCTTAAAGGCTACGACAGAAAGAGCGGCGACTACATCCTAGAGGACGCAATGACAGGAAAACGGATTGAAACATTTGCAATTCAGTAATAATTTATATTAAAACGGCGAAAAAGTGCCGTTTTTTTATTGTCTGCAATTTTTCATAAAATTAATTGATTTATATTAAATAATATGGTATAATCTAATTATAAAATTGAAAGAAAGGAAAAAATGTATGACAAACTGGTTTGAGCTGTACGAAGTTGCACGCTATGGTAGCTTTTCAAAAAATGAAACAATTATAATTATTATTGTAAGCAGCATTTTTATAGCAGTATCATGGCTTATACTTACAACTACAAAAAGTGTAATTCTTACACGAATATCCTGCGTCATGATGATTATGTCTGCAATTGGCTTATATACAGGAATAGAACATAGCATGAACCCAATGGCAACTAAAGAAGAGTTTAACAGAAAGCTCAACAGCGTTTCACCAAGCATTTCAAAAAATGACTTGATTGACACGGCAGACAAGCTGTTTAATTTCTGCAAGGACTACTACTCTGTAACAAACGGAAGTTTCTGTAAAGACAATCTTTTTGGCTGTCAGAGGTTGGCGGAAAAGTAGCCATGCAAGCATGTCTTGATTGTGATAATGCTTTTAAAAGATTCTTTAAGAAGCTGTCAAAATTTCCGAAATTCAAGAAGAAAGGTGTACGTGATTCATTCTATGTAAACTATGAAACTTTTAAAAGAATTGCTGAAGGTTTCAAGGGAGAACGTCTTGGAAATGTGAGAACTGCTGAACCTTTACCAAAAGCAGATAAGTATTCCAATCCTCATATAGTATATGATGGAAAATACTGGTACATAACTTTTGGAATTGATATTCCTGAAAAAGTTAATGAAAATAACAGTGGTAGAACTTTAGGAATTGATTTGGGAATCAAGACATTTGCGACTGTTTCAGATGGAACTATAATACCTAACATTAACAAGTCCAAAAAACCTAAATCAGTATACAGGAAGATTAAGTACTTCCAGCGTAAATTAAACAGATGTAAAAAAGGAAGTAAAAACAGGATAAAAGTTATTAAGAAACTCCAACTTTTACATAGGAAGTTAAGGTGTATAAGACAAAATCACATACATCAGGCAACCACAATGCTGGTGAAAACCAAACCAGCCAAGATAGTCATTGAGTGCCTGAATGTGTTGGGAATGTTAAAGAACCGTAAACTTTCAAGGGCAATTTCAGAAGCTGGATTCTATGAATTTGCAAGACAGCTTGAATATAAATGTAAATTACATGGGATTGAGTTTTTAAAAGCGGACAGATTCTTTCCAAGTTCTAAACTATGTAGCAAGTGTGGATGTAAAAAGGATAAATTAAAATTATCTGAAAGGACATATCACTGTGAACATTGTGGGAATGTGATGGATAGAGATTTAAACGCTGCAATAAATTTATCATACTTGTAAATTGTTAAATATTTATATACCGTTCGATACACGGAAATTAAAGTCTGTGGAGAGCCGTACAAACTGAATAAACCTTACTCTTTGAAGTAAATTGTTTTATACAGGGTTCTATGAAACAGAAAGTCAGATACGTGAGTTCTGACATAGTAAAAGTTTATTGATTTTGATAGATTTTTCGTATCGAAAGACTGTGAAATATATTTTACAGAAAACATATCTAAATTAAATGGCTATACAGATATATCTAAACAAATATATTTAGAGCTTAATTTTTAAAACTTGGCAGGAAATTAATTTTCCTGTCTTTTAATTTGCAATTGATTTATTTTAAGATATATGATATAATAATCATAAAATGAAAGGATGTGAAAAAATATGAAAAAATTTATAATTGAAAAAGTCCCATTAATATTTCTTATTTCACTTGTGGCAGGAACTATTTCTCAGATGGCAGTAGACTTTGCTGGATATAACTTGAACGGTTTATGGGGATTAGTATTTTCAATCGTTTTTATAAGTTCAAGTTATGTATGTTTAGGAATGGACTGTAAAAATGAAAACGATAAAAAAGAAACATCAAATGAAATAAATAATGAAAAGAACAGGAAAAGATAAAAGATGAAAAAGAAAATTAAAAAAACATTTAATATTTTAAATGTTATTTATTTACTAATTCAAATAATTTCAGTTGTATTAAAAATTAACAACTATTTAAAAATTACTTGGATTGAAACATTTTTACCAACAGTTGTAATGTTTACAGCGTATTTAACAGTTGCTGTAATGATTTTTGTTTTTATAAAAATTATTCAAAACGTTTACGGCGTATCTGATAAAGAAATGGATAAAAAATTTTGGGATAAATTGTAAAATAAAAAAATATAAAGTTAGAAAGGAATAAGATTATGGAAACTCTGTTGTTTATTATATTTTCAGCTATTATAAGCATAATCTTAAATATTGTTATGGATGGTGGTGGTGAATATTTTTTTCTTATTATATTGTTTTCCATCGCATTTATGAATATTTCAAGACAGATTATTTGAATATATAAAATAAACCATCTCAAGTTATAATATTAATATAGAAAGGAAAAAACTTATGGCAAGTACAGAAAAAAAACATAACGACAATGCAATCGTTGCATTTGTTATAGCAGTTATACTATCAGTATTAGCTATCCTTATTAATCAGACTAGAAATGAGATAAAAGATAAAAATAAAACTGAAAATAATAAAGAGAAAACTTCTAATGATAAAGAACAGTTTGTTGATACGTCGCAGGATTATTTAACTGAAGGTTATACAAAAAAACTAATTGAGATATGTAAAAGCACAGCACCTTCAAAAACATATCAGGCTAACGGAAAAAATTTTGTCGTGATAGACAGGAAAGTCTATCGGGTTACAGATGAAGATTACGGACTTTTTACGGTAAACGAAAAATGCAGGTAGTTAGAAATGAAAAATTATAATATTAGAAAAATACAAGAACGTATATTAATTATATCAATGTTTTGTCTAGCGGCTGCGGGTATAATAAGTATATTAAAAGACCACAAATTGCAGGAAACTACATACAAGGCATATCATAAATGTAAAACAATGCCGCCTACAAAAGTTTATCAGAAAAATGGTATAAATTATGTAATATTTGGAAGTGAACAGTACAAAGTGACTGATGAATCATATATAAATTTCATAGTAAATAAAAAATGTAAATAATAAAAGCTATAAAAAGAAAAGAAGTATATTTATGGACGAAGGACACCAATACATGATAATGGCAGTAATGCTTGGAATTGCACTCGCATTCAGTGTAGGTATGGATAGAAAAAATGATAAAGAATTACAGGAAACAACATCTATTGCATACGAAAAATGTAAAACCATACCGCCTACTAAGACTTATCAGGCAGACGGGACAAACTATGTAATGTTTGGAAATGAGCAGTACAAAGTAACAAATGAAAAGTATGGATTGTTTATAGAAAATAAATTATGTAAATAGAAAATCAAAAGGAGTTAAGTGATTACATTGCTATTATCTATAAACTTAATCTATGTCATATTTATACTTAGATTTTGATACTATACCGTGTTATAGATGAAGACTATGGGCTTTTCACAGTAAATGAAAAATGCCGATAATAAAAATAAAATTTTAGATTTGAAGGGAGAATAAATTATGTTTTACGCATATATTATAAAAGGTGAAGAAGGAATAACAGACAGCTGGGAAAAATGTCAGAAAAAAGTAGCTGGAATATCAAATGCGAAGTTTAAGAAATTTAAGACAGAAAAGGAAGCAAAGGAGTTCATAAACTCAAACGGAGAAATACAGAAGACATACGTGCTTCTTGACAATAATGCCATATATTGCGACAGCGGGACTGGCGGAAACGGAGTAACAAAAATAAGAGTTGTAAACTCGAACGGAACTTCTCTTTTGAAAGGGTATGACTTTAAATCGCTTGCAAAACAGCTTGAAATACAGAACTCAAAGCTGACTGATGAGGGAACTCTTACAATAATTCACAAGACAAACAACTTCGGAGAACTCCTTGCGTTCTATATAGCATTGGAAATAGCAGGAAAGAAACATAAAAAAGGTAAGAAATATAATAAGGTATACTGCGACTCAGAGCTTGTGCTTAACCACTGGAGCAAAGGAAATATTAAAAAGACCGAAGACAAAGTGACAGCAAACCTTTCAAGAATGGTAACTGAACTCAGGGCAGAATTTGAGAAAAAGACTGGAAGGAAAGTGTGCCAGATAAAAGGCGAGTTAAATCCAGCGGACTTAGGATTTCATAAGTCAAAATCAAATGTAGTTGCTATAACAGGACACGTGAAAAATTGCATTTCACTTAAAAAATATATGAACAAGCTAAAAAAAGGATAAACCATGAAAACAAGTACTGAATACACTAAAAACCTTAAAAATAAAATTATAACATCAGATATGCTGTATGACAGCATTTTTTCACTGAACAAGAGAGCAAAGAATAACAGGGATATGAAAAACCAGTATAGTTGGAGCAGATATTACTGGAGCTATGTAACCAAGATGAATGAATATTATAGACAGAAGGATTTTCTTATAAAAAAGTTTTTAAAGCCTAAACTTATACATAAACAAAAAACTGAAGGCTGGTACGGCGAAACAAAATATTTATATTTTATATACTATGAAATGCCACAGGGCAGCTTTCACACACCTGTCAAGCAGGAAGACATTAAAAAGGATTACTCGCATTTAAAAATAGAAAATATACGTGACGACTTTTATACTCACGGAAAGGAGATTCAGGAACTTATGTCTGTACAGTTTGTAAATAAGTTAATCAGACTTGTTGAATCCGATGACTTTGAATATATAGAAATGGAAGTGAAAGAATGAAAAAATACTACGCATACATAATAAAGGAGACGGGAGAAAAAGGAATTTTTAATACTTGGAATGAGTGTAGACAAAAGGTGGAAAACTATAAGTTTGCACTTTATAGAAAATTTGAGACTGAAGACGAAGCCAAAACTTTTCTTCAGAATCCAAACTTTAAACAGGACACAAGATTTTACTACGCATACATACAAAATTACAACGGAACGATAATTAAAGGATTTGTACAATCTTGGAATGAATGTCAGGACAGGATTCGGGAATGTGCTAACACAAAATACAGGAAATGCGAGACTCTTGAACAGACTAATGAGTATCTTGAAAAAGACGGAAAAATAAATACAATTAAGTACTATATACATCTCCCTGAAAATTCATTGTTTTGTGACGGAAACATCAGAAAAGGAAAAACTTTTGTCAAGGTTGTAAACGAAAATAAGAAAAATGTAGTTGACAGAAAATTCAATATGGAATATATGAAACTTGCTAAAATAAAGGAAGTCTTTATTTCAGATGATAATTTGCTGACTCTGCCCTATGAAAAGACAATAAACTTTGCAAAGCTGCTGGCTTTATATACAGCCCTAGCAACGGCTCTTGAAAATAATCCTGAAATAACACTTATATATTGCGATTCTTTGGTTGTAATAGACGCTTGGAGCTTAGGAAAAGTAAACGTTGCTGATGTTGATGTACACAATCTTGCAAGCGAGACCGTTTATCTGCGGAAAATGTTTGAAGATAAAGGTGGAGCTGTGAAATGGATTAAAAACTGGATAAACCCAGCTATTCTTGGAAACAAGACAGGACATTTTGCACGCACCGTATCACATAAGACAAAAATGTCAATCCCACTTGACGATTTTCTTAAAATGAAAATAGAATAAAAAAAAGATAAATTTATATGAAAAACACAATTACAGCATTATTATTTTTCCTGCTTATAACATTCAGGAAGCGTGTAAAAAATTTAACATAACACGAAAAAATTAAACAATGAAAAGGAGAAATTAAAATGAATCTTGTATTATTAATTACAACATCTATTGCGTGGATATTATATGCTGTGGCATGTATTATATCACTGCTGGTTATCTTATACTGTAAAAAGGCTGATGAACTGTATAAAAAGTTTGAAAAATTTTTAATTTTAAGAGATGATGAGGATAAAATGTTTCTGCTTTTTGGAAACACCATAGTATACTTGGCTACATTTGCCTTGATAGGAACTTTCACATATTCATACTTAATATATCACGATATATTAAATAAAGCTGCTGTATTGATGGCACTTGAGATTTCAATATGGTATATTATGATAGCTCTTGCTACAGTAATTATAAAAGGCTATTTTTTAAAAAATGAACCTGCTGATAATTCAAAATTAATAATTCAAATAAAAAACTGTATAGCATATTTAGCAATAGAAGGAATAATCTTTATATCTATGCAGTTATTAATACAAAAAGGACTATTAACATTTAACATTTAGTTTAAGATAAAATAAAAAAAAAGATGTTATAAAAAACATCTTTTTTTATTTTACAAAACATATTTTACAAACTACATATCCATTGCACGTTCCATTTGCTTTTGAGCATTGTCAGAACCATCATTCTTTCCGTTAAATGTATCAAGCACGCTTTTCATTACAGGGTTGCTTGACGGAATATACCTGTCAAATGAGCCATTTTCATAAACAACCTTTATATCTTCATCTTCACGTCCCATGTTCCGTCCCTGAATTATGCACTTTTCATACTTTGAATTGTCGCTGTTCGCATTGATTTCCAAGTCAAACTTCATAGGATTAAATGACTTGACGTTTGAAAGAAGAACGTCAATATTGTTTTCAAGAGCCTTTTTTGGAACTCCGTCCATTGATATGTTAAGATTTGTAATACGCTCTTCCTTAAGGCTCTCGCTAAGCCTCTCACAAAGGCTGTTAAGTCCAGCCCCTTTTGAAAAGTCCATATTTGAAACATCATTTAACACCTTGTCCCCAAGTTCCTTTGTAATTTTATCGTTAGGCTCAAATACATTCACCATAACGGAAAATGACTGGGGAGAATCTGACTGGACTGTGTCAAGATATATTGCACGGCTTCCAACTGTAACGTTTACATCCTGCATTTTAGGATTAATCTTGCTGTTCCGTATTGAAAATCCCATATCAGACTCAACATACTCAGTCTTGTCATTCTGAATATAATCTCCTACGGGAGCTCCCCTGAAAGTAACCTTTTCCATAACTTTTTTTGAAATATCCATATATATCACTCCTTTATATTTAATTTTATATAATATAATTATATCACGTAGCCTAATAATTACGCTAATAAAAAAGTCCGTATTCCTACGGACAGTTTTTCATATCGTTTCTAATTTTTATGACATCTATGTTACAGCTTTTGTAATTCACGATTGAATAAAGTGCACTTGGGATAAGATTGTCCTCAGTATAGTTTCCTATTCCGTAAACATACTCAAAAATTATGTCAATTAATGTATCGCCATATTTTTTCCAGTCCATGCTCCCATCAGCACTTACAAAATCTTTTTCATTAACTGTAAATCCTGTTATCTCTTCCTGATATTTAGCAAACTGCTCAACTGACAATTTGTAGCAAGTGTTCCGCCCAATAAGGTTCTGAAGCTCATCCCTGCTGGAAATTCCCTTGTCCTGATTCCATAGGAACTCTGGAAAAGAAATTGGCTTGATGTCAGGAAGGGACAAAAGCTCATCCTTAACTTTTTCCCAGATTTCCCTAAAAATTAGATAAAATGACATTTCTACAATTTTTACTGATTTATCTTTTTCCATAATAGCCTGTCCTTTCAAATATAAATATTTATTGCTTAACATATTCAGGGCTGTCATCAGCCTGCGTTAATACAGATATTCCATTTGTCCCATACTTTACTAAAAGCCTTACAGGAAGCTCTGACTTAACCATGTCGTCGTGAGTATTCACAAGCCTTATATGAATGTCATAACTGTTCTCGTCAAGTGCTGTAAGCTCATCAATTTCAACTGATATTACACAGTCATCGCATTCTTCAAAGCTCTCAGTAAAGTCTTTTCCATGCTCCCTTATAAACTTTCTGGCAGTTTCCACGTCAGACTTGGAATAATTGTCCGATAATTCACTAAGTCTTTTCTTAAAGCCTTTTACCGTTTCAGTCTCAGGCTTTGCGAGCTTATACAGTTCAACGCTTAAGTTCTCGGTACGTTCCTTTGTGATTTCAGGGTCAGCATTTCTGCGTCCAAATACAAATACCGCAAAGAGTATTACGATTACTGCTATTATTCCAAATCCTGCCAGATTCCTGTTAATTTTCATGCCGTCTCCCCTTTCCTAGTTTAAAATATTTATAAAATAAACGCCAGATAAAAAAATTCACTGACGTTTATATAGACGAATAACAATGATAACTTATTATACCATAGTTATTATTTTTTGTAAAGTTATTAATTTATTTTCCAACAGCCTTTTTGTAAAACGGCATAAACATAATATGCACAAGTTTCCAGAAATCAAGAATATAAACATCCATATCTTCCTCATACATAGTATAGAACCATTTCTTAATCTGCTTCATCAATCTTGTGGCACGCATTTTACCTTTGCCATTAATCTTAAAATGTGAACCTGACATTTCAATTCCAAGCGGAACATTTACATATTTTGAAGTTCCGACAGCAAACGCAATTAAAAAATATTCAGGTGTAAACGAGGCATTATCATCCTCAATTACAATATCTGTAACAAAACCTTTCCTAGCAACAGCAATAAAAGACTTATAAATATCAGAAACAGTAACAGCGTCAAGATTATTTTTAATAAACTCTTCCGCTTGAGACTTCTTTTCAAATGTGATACATATATGTCCTGATTTTCCTTCGATTTTAGACATATATGCTGAACTGTCATTATCCACAAACTTATCCTTAACTAATACAATGCTTTCTCCTTTAGAATTGTCAAAAAACATAATAAACCAGCTCCATTCATAATTATTTTCTATAATACCTATTATACCATGTATTTACAATTTTGTCAACACTTTTTTACAATATCATACAATGAATTATTGACAGAAATTAAGATATATGATAAAATTATAACAAATATCTTAAAAGGACAAAGGACGTGAAATAACATGAAAAAAAAATTTATGATTGGAGTAGCATGTCTTATTGCAATATCATGCACACAAACAGCGACAAAATCATCACATCCAGCACCTGCTGTAAAAGAGGCTGGGACTGAAAGCATTATACATGGGATAGAAAAACCCCATAATGCCAACAGGAACACAGTATTTGACGAGGATTCAGTTGAGCGTTACGACGAAGGCTCATACCTTACGCTTACATTCAGGGGAAAGAAGTTCAGAATGCTTATTTCAACTGAAACACTTGAGCAGAACAGGATTCTTAACAAGGACTTGCCAATAACAGATGAGGTCGGAGTGCTGTTTGCATACGACAAGTCAAAAATACCATGTGTAAACACAACTCTTCTGGCAGTCCCTGTGGAAGTTATATTTATGGACTCAAATGCAAGAATAACAAAGATTGCACGTGAGTCAGGAAGCGTATGTGCCACAACTGGGACGCAGTTTGCAATGATTGTGCCAAAAAACTTTACAATCAGAAATGCGATACAGCTTAATGACAAAATCAAATTTGCTGACGCTTACAAAAACCAGCCAGCAAGAAACGACGTAGAAAAATCTTCTGAAACGGAAGAGTCTAAAAATACTGGCTCAGAAACACAGAACAGCACTGAAGACAACAGCTCTTCAGAAAACTGGAACTAATATCCCCTAATGAAAGGAGATGAATCTAAAGAATGTTCAGAACATTTATGATAATGATTGTTATGGCAATTGCCATAGCAACCTACATATTAAGAAAGCTCCCTAATAAAAAAAGCACGGCTATAAAAAAGGAGCTTGAGGGAAAACTTCTGGCAATGAAGGAAAACGCTATTAAATACAGAGTCCCTGTTGATGAAATGGAAAGAGCAAAGCTTGAAAAAAAGATAAAGGAGCTTTCAGCCGCAAACTTTAATTTTGACGCAACCGACTTTGGAATATTCCTTGCGGCATTTATGATAAGCCTATATCTTACAGGACTTAGCAAGCCACGTGCAATGGTAATCTTTGTGCTTAACATAATGCTTTATGGAAGCGGACTTTTCTGGGGAGCTTGCATGTTCTACAGAAGCAGGCTGAAAAAGGAAGTTACAATGGGAGCTATGAACGCAAAGGACAGAAAGCTCATCTATGAGCAAATGGTACTTAAAAATCCTGAATATAAGAAACTTAACATGATGTGCGACATAATACTTCCGTCAATAGTAATACTTGCAGGAATAATATCGCAGTTCATGATGAAGCATTAAAATAGACTTAAAAGGGAAGTGATATATGTGATAATGAAAAATGCAAAAAAATATGCAATATTCCCCCTAGTGTCATGCCTTACCCTTGCAAACACGGGAAGCATGAGCTTTTACGGGGGGATGTCAAAGCCTACACAGAAGGAACGTCTTGCAGCAATAGCTGGAATAAACCAGACTTCAGAAAAAACAGAAAATGCGTCACCTGTAGCCGCCAATACAGCTGCAAACGCAATACAGAATGGAATAAAAAACGTAAAGCGTGAAGCTAACATAACAGGCTCGTACAACGGATATGACCTAGCGGAATTTGAAAACCGTGGTGCAGTGCAGGTAAACAGAACTTCTGCACATCATACATCACCAAGAAGCTCAGGAAGTTCGTTAAGCAGGGAAAAGGAATATAAGCTTGTAAACTATATCCATACACAGAACCCAAAGCTGACAAAGGAAGAAATCTACGGAATACTTGAAAAGGTATGGCGGCACTCAAGGAACTACAAGATGAACCCATACCTTGTGCTTGCAGTAATGAACACTGAAAGCAACTTCAAGCCCTCGACTGTGTCAAGGGCTGGTGCTATGGGACTTATGCAGCTTATGGACTTTAACATAAGGGAGTTTGGCGTTGACAACTCTGTAGAGGGTAACATAAAGGGCGGAGTAATGCACCTAGCTAGGGACTATTATTCCCACGACAGAAGCATAGTAAAGACACTTGTGTGCTACAACGCTGGATGTGGAAGGCTTCCAAATGACGCTTGGAAAAATATTAAGGAAACAAGGGAATACATCCCTAAAGTAAAAAAATACTTCGACAGGATTGTCTCACTTTAATAAAGGGACATTCCGTGAAAGGAACATAAAATGTTTTATGAACTATATATGCGTGGAACAAGCCTAATGCCCACGCTCAAGATATTTAAGATTGTAATGCTGTGCTTCATGCTGATTGGAGTTATAGCGGTTATTGCAAAGATATTCTCAGAAAAAGCACCTTGGGACAAGTCTTGGAAGCCTGTCGCTCTTCTTGCGTTCCTTGTAGGAATACTAGGATGGTCTCTTGGTACTGACATTTATAACGAGTCAAAGTTCAACCGTGACTTTGAGACTTTCATAAAGTCCTACAAGGGAAGCCATTACTATGGACAGGTTAAGGACTACGACTTGCGTAACAGGGTTATAATAACACGTAACCTGTATTCCAATGAGTACTACCCAAAAGTTCTTGCTGTAAAGGACAAAATAAGGGGGTATGTTGACGACAACAGGATAAGGTATGGAAGTTCTGACATGGAAACTTTATCAATGCTTGCTGTTGACACAAATATAAAAAATGGTATACGTGAAGGAAAATATATAATGAGCAACCAGTCAAAGGCTGCAACTCAGATGATATGCCAGAATGTGCTAAGAGGAGAAAAGCAGTGCAAAAAATATCTTACATACAAATAAACTATAGAAAGGGGTGCGGAATATGTATAACAAGCAATATGAAAACCCATATATGAAAGAGCATATAACGAACCTCAAGCCTATTGGGGAAAAGTTGAAAGACGAACGTTTTCTTAGGCGTATGTCCCTTGCACAGATGGGACAGCTTATGGGAGTCTCTGGAATACAGATAATGTACTACGAGGAAAAGGACAGGCATATAAGATATGACATACTGAAAAAGTATGCCGAAAAGCTGGAAAAAAGCATTGATGAATTTCTTCCTTACTGCAAGATTGTTGAATATCCGAACAATGAAAAGACTGGAGAAATATTAAAATCTGCACGGGAAAAAAGCGGAAAGACAATGCAGAGTGTGTGCCTTGACCTTGGAATATCCTTTATGAGCCTTTACAGGTATGAAAATTCGGAAAACAGGTATATAAGAAGCGATATAATAGAAATGTTTGAGAAATATTACTCTCTTGAAAAAGGGGTGCTGCTTAATGCTTGTTTACCGAACTAAGATTTACTATGATAAAATACCGAGCGTGAATAACGCTTGGCGTGCAACACAAAAACTTGGGCTAGTTCCGACAGAGGCTTTCAAGAAATTTAAGGCTGTTGTCAGCGAAAAGATATATAAGGAATATGCAGACAGGGACGTTATTGGAAGCAGGCTTCTTGTAATAATAAAGCTTGGGTTCACAAACTATGTAAAACGGGATGTGGACAACTATAACAAGGTTATCCTTGACACGTTCAAGGAGATAGTCTTTGCGGATGACTCTCAAGTTGACGTGCTTCTTAACACAAAGACTATGAATGTGGAAAAGGAGTACTTTGAAATTATAATTGATGATGACATATCCTCAATATTTAATTTACGGAATTATCTAAGCAACGATGAGATTGAGGAGATAAAGGAATCAAACAAGTACCAGAACAAGGCTGACAAGAAAAAGGACATTGTTACACCAACGTCAGCAAAAGATACTCTAGGTAAAAAAATAAAAATTTTAAGGGACTCAAAGAACTGGACTTTAAAACATCTGGCTAAAAAGCTGGAGATAGAAGAAAATGTACTAATCCATTTTGAGACGGATATAAGAAAGCCGACCAAGAAAATGGTAAAGAAAATAGAAACATTGTTTGGACTTAGCGAAGGCTTTCTTGAAGACATGATAAAAAGATAGGAAAGGACGATTTAAAATGAACCTTATTGAATACGAAATAACAAAGAACAGGGAGCTTGACGACTTTTCAAAGGAAACATGGATGTATGCAAGAAGCCTGCATAAAGCAATAAGCCTTGTACTTACTGGAGTTGCTGTAATACTCATGATTATGACACCCACATTAAAAGGCACTGTGCAGACTCTATCCATAATCCTTGCATTTCTTATGATAGTTGACTTCAGCCTTACAATGTTCATACCACGCTATCTTGACACAAAGGCGTATATGCTGGTTGCAAGGAAAATGAAGCTAAAAACAATGGAAATGATTAGCGAGGCAAGATTAAAGGAAATTGAGCTTGTGCTTCCTGTTCCAGATAAAAAACTTTCAAACTACAACCAGAGCATATATTCTGAAATAATGTCCATATCCCAGTATATAAAAAACAACAACATTAGGGCAGAACTTAAGGATATAGCATTAATTTCAGCAATATCTGTAACACAGAAGACATCAGCAAAACTGGTTAAGCCTTATGCAATTACAGAAAGACAGAAAGAAATAATTAAAAAACTTGAAAAATATTACAAAATTGACATTGAAAAATACTGTGATGTCAAGGATTCCGTATCAGGAGAATATGAGCTAAGGCTTGACTTTAAAAAATAAATTAGACAGAGGCGTTAGTGCCTCTTTTTTAGAAAGAAGATGATATGAAATGACAGAAATAGAAAACTATGACGCAAAAAAATCGCTTAATGAAAATCAGTCAATTCTTTTACGTGTTCAGGGTTTTGACAACTTTAAAATAAAGGAAGAACATTCTGAAACACAAAGCACTGTATCAGCGTCATTTACAAAGGCTTTACCAATGGCAATATTCACACCCTTTATCTTAAATGAGCAGCGACAGGCTAAGGAGCTTGAATATGAGAAGCAGAAAACTGTAATTGACTTTAAGGACAGATATGAGCTTGACGACTACATGCTAAGGCTCTTCACTGGCTGGAGCATAAACGAGCTTCTAAAGGACAAGGAGCGTCTTGAAAAGACAATGAACAACATTGCACGGTTCAGGAACGAAAAGTTTGTCATGACAGACACAGACTTTGATGATATAAAGTCAAACCTTATTTATGATACAATGTATAAGTATATGTCAAATGAATATAAGAAAAAAGTTCCTGCAAAAATCTTGACATCTGAAAAGAAAAGTTTTAAGGACTGCTATAGACTTGACAGCAATGGAAATTATCAGATTAAGGATGAATTTTACGACTATACAGAGAGCCGCATAACTGAAACAAAGGACGTGCTTGAGGAAAACCTGCATACAATATATATTAATGCGGATGTTATAAAAAATGTCTATTCAGTAGCGAATGGAAATATGTGTGCAAGATTCACAATATCAAGGAACGATATAAAGGCATATACAGTTAAGACTGACAAGTTTAAGAGCTTCTGCCAGACACTAATATCTGACGAGAATTTCCTTAAGAAAAGAATGTCATACGTGATAAAGGAAAATGATAATATTTCTGATATTGCAGAAAAAAAATACCAGCCATACAGGGAAATATCAAGAAATTTCATAAGGCACACTACATACCTAATGTGTGGAGAACAAGTTGCGGAATACAACGAAATATATAACGTAATGCTTACAGAATACAGAAAGATGAAAGAGCCTAAAGAAATTTTATTTAATCTAAAGCTTATGAGAAAATTCCCTTTAGATATGGCTGACGAAAAGAACATAAATACTATAAAAAGACTTTACAGTGAAATAGTAAAGGCGGAAGAGAAGTAAGGCTAAAAAGCCTTATTTTTTATTTGACTAATATTAAGCAATATGATATAATAGGTTCATAAAAACTGAAAAAAGGAGAACTAAAAATGAACGTACGTGAAATAATAGAAGACATTTTCGGAATTAACGGAAAATCATCTTTTCTTGAAAAGACTAACCCAAAATTCAAGATACGTCCCCAGCAGAACAATGTAATAAAGGACGTGCTGAACGCAATGGAACATTATGATATTAAGAATATTCTGATGGAAGCTCCAACAGGGACTGGTAAGACATTTATTTACTCATACATTGCAATACTTGACTACCTGTTAAAGCTGCTGTATGAAACAGAGTTTCGGGAAGAAATGCTGTATGGGACAAAGTTTCGGGAAGAAATGGAAAAAATGACACAAAAGCCATATATCTGCATAGTCACAAACAACAAGGCTCTACAGAAGCAGCTTGCAACTGACCTTGACAAAGTAATAATACCTACCCTTATAAAATATTTTAACCATAAGTCGAAAGAGGAAAAGGATTATGAAAAGCTATCAAGTCTAGCACAGACCTATTTAAAGGTTGGCGTATACAAGTCAAAATCAAATTATCTGTGCTCAACTTTATTTAACCGTTATGCTTTAAGGGACGACAACGTAGGAAGCAGAACTGTGGCACATATAAGAAAGGCTCAAGTTAGTCAGGGAACTTTAAGCATTGACTATGACATGCTTGACAGGACTGATGAAAAAGGGAACTTCGTAGCTGATGACAAGGTACTTGCTGAGCTTTCATGCAGAAACTCAGACCCTAAGACGTGTGATGACAAGAACTGCAAGTGCCACAGGAAGCTGGAGCACGCAAACATAATGATAACAAACTATGACTATATCTTTCTTCTGTCAAAAGTTATCAAGCTTGACTTCATTAAGACATTTGTATTTGACGAATGCCACAATATGCCACAGAAACTTATAAACAACAGCGAGGAGTCGTTCAATGTAATTGATTTTCACAAAAACATAGAGGCTACAAAAAGTGAAATATCAAAAAGCAAGGAAGTTGAAGACTTTTCAATAATGCTTGAAATGGTAACAATTCCAATGATTAAAAAAATTTTTGAAAAAAATTCTTCCAAAGGTACAGTAAATATAACTTTTGGGATAGACAAGAACACCCTTAAGGAATATAATGTTACAGATTCAACACTTCCTTTTGAAACAGGGAAACCAAACTCGCAAAGAATGGCAGAACTTCTTTCAGACGAGATGAAAAAAGCCAAAGAAATAATAACTCAGCTTGACGAAAAGGAATCTGTAAATGAAATTATAAAAATATACAGACGTGAAACTACTGAGATGGTTCTCTCGCTTCTACGTGCAATAGCAACCGTAAGAAACGAAGGCAATATACAACCTATAAGAAATGAGATAAGCGTGTATAAAAGCAGCATTAAGATAAAAGGGCTATGTGAAAACTGCAAGGATGTTGTTGAGGAAAACCTTCTTGAAAGATATGGCTTTGAGTCAATGAATGATGTGCGGGAGCTTGACGATAAGGAGATGTCTTGCCTTGAAAATCTTTTTGCAGGCTCAGAGGTTATAAAGGAAGCCTACAGACGGGCACACAGGATTGAGAAGACATTGTCTCAGGCAATTCAGCACTCACGTACAATAAAGTACCTTAAAAAGTATATGGGATATATAAAACAGCTTATTGAGATACTTGAAGACAAAAGAGATAAGGTTAACGAAGAGTATCAAAATCCTGATGTTATAATACTGGAGTCCTTTAATGACGATGTACTGAACATTACAAAAATAAATGACGTAACTCCTGAACTTTATTCAAGGTTTCTAGGACAGTCTGACGCACAGAAGATAATATACAGCTCAGCTACAATGACAACTAACGGGAACTACAAATTCTTTATGGAACAGCTTGGACTTGAAGATGACAATACTTGGTGCTGTGATATTCCTGAGTCTCCTTTTGACAAGAGAAACAGACAATGGATTTTCTTGAGCCATGAACTTGCCTCAAAAAATTCATACGGCGAAAAGGAGCAGAACTACAAGGAGATATTAAAAACTGAACTTTCCGAAATAGCAAATGCTAATCCAAACGGAACTCTTGTACTCTGCACAAGCAGGGATGACGTAAAGAACGCCTATGAATGCACAAAAGGAATGAAGTCAAGAAGCGTACATTCGCAGTACATGTCTGCACTTCCTACGATAATACACGAAGCACACAACGGAAAAAATCCTACTGTTGTAATTGGCAACACAGGATTCTGGGAAGGGCTTGATATGCAGGGTGAAATAATGACAATGGTTGTAATTTCAAAACTGCCGTTTGCAAATCCCACAGACCCACAAATAATAAGCTGGTATTCAAGAGCTTTGTTTTCAAAGATTGAAACTGGGCAGCGTGGAAATATTTCATCAAAGCACTGGGGCTACTGCACAAACTTGATGAAAATAACTTTTTATCAGGGAATTGGAAGGCTTTTAAGAGGAGTGTCAGATTACGGTGCTATACTTTGCCTGTTTTCAAAGAATAAAGGACTGTTTAACTGGAACTTGTTCAAGGAAGATGACATACATTTAGGATTTACTCCTACAAATACTGTTGAAGCGGCAAACATGGAACAAGTTTGCAAGATAATTAAGTTTTCAATGAAAGCAACTAAAAAGAATGCTGAAAAGTATAAATAAAAAATATATTGACACAGATTATAATATATGGTATGATATGTTGTATAATAAATTATAGAAAGGAGAACCCTTTATTCTTTATTTTTGAGAGACGCTTTTATAAAAGAGCGTCTTTTTTAATTAAATTTTAAGTTGACATATATTAAGTGATGTGATATAATGCACTCATAAAATGAAAGACAAATTAAATTATAATATAAAAGGTGATTACTATGAGAAAAGCTAAGAATATGATACTTATAGCACTATATATTGCACTTTTTGCATTTGGTGCTGTTGTATTAAGAGGACTTATGGGTAAAGGAAACAATCCTTTAACAAATGAAAAAAAACTTTATAACGAATATGTATTCCCTGACAGATATATGGTGTGGGTGTCAAATGACAGGAAAGGTTCAGAATGGAAGCAGAGCTACCAGCTTCAGAACAACAAGCACGTAAAAGTTGAAAGCGGTTCAAAGATTATCGTGCTTAGAAAAGAGGGGCTTGGCTACCTTAGAACTGATGACAGCGGAAACCAGCTCGAAATTGCATATTCATACAAAATAAAAAAAGGATTCATAACAAAGGTTCAAAATGACACACTGAACTGGTATAACGGGTTCAATGAAAAAGGAATATCTTATGTTGCTGAAAGCTCAACAATAAACAGGGTAAGATTCCGTGAAGTGTTCGGCGGAAGTGTTGCCAAGATTACGGAAATGAAAAGAATAGCAAACAGGGATGTAGCTCAAGGTAAAATGACAGCGGAGCAGTCTTGGCTAAAGACAAAGGACAAGGTTAGACGTGCAATGAACAGCCATTCCCTAATCATTACAAACGTTGCATTTGTGTCAATGTCTGACGGAAAGACAGCAAAATATGAAGAGCCGTACATTCACGGTGATAACGACTATGCCGAAAATTCAAGCAAGTACATAAATCAGACATACAAGTACATGCCTGAAGACTTAAAGCCTGTATTTGAAAAAATAATGGCAGATGAGCCAGAGCTTGACAGAAGGCTCGCTGAAAAGGAAAGAAAAATTCAGGATGAAAAGAACAGAAGCATTGAAAGAAACGAAAAAGTGCAGAACAGAAAAGTTGGAAAAAAGGCATTTGAAGATTAATGATTGACAATAATTAATTTTTGTGGTATAATAACATTAGATATTCAAGATTCCATCGTTGAATATCTCCTTTATATAAATATTTTATTAATAGCCTATTCGCTGCCAGCCTTCATTAAAAGGCTGGTTTTGTTTTAAATTAATATTTAATTGACTAAAATTAAGATATATGATATAATACCTTTAAATAGATTATGGAAGGAGAAAATAAAATGAACAGCTATGTAGAAACTGTAAGGCTTCTAAGACAAATTGAAAACTTTATAAATTCAAAGGAAATGTCCACGGAAGTTGATGTTTTAAATCCAAGCTGGATGTTAGTATGTTTTGTCATATTTATATGTGCAGCCATAATTATAGGTGGAATATATTTTAAAAGCCCAGCCGCTATAATTCTGGGAATAGCACCCATTGCAATGATAATAGTACATAATACAGTTCCTGAAATGAGAGAGGCGTTCAAGGGAAATTACACCAAATATATAAAAGATACAAAATATATAGCATGTAACGTGGAACGCCCAGATGAAAAATGCAGGCAGTACATTGAAACAGAATTTATAAAGCCAAGCAGAAAAATTGCGGAAGATGTTGGAAGCTATCCATCTTCAATTAATAGTCTTGATTCTGCAAAATATTTTCTTGAAACGTACCGAAAGCAGTACGAAAATGAATTTTTATCCGAGCTTGAAAAATGGAAGATGTTAAACAGGGAAGGAATTGCCATAACAATGGATGTGCTTTCTAAAAATCCAGTTCCAGTATCACTTACTGACAAGGATATTCAGGTTATAACTGCACGTGCAGCAATGAATACGAAAATATGGGAAAACTTCAAGCACTATTCTGGTACAGATTCAAGACATGCGTTTGAATATGAATATATAAACTCAAACTCCTTTACACAGAAGGACTTGGACGACAACTACGAATTTCAGGACGAACTGTTTCCAGCAAGCCTTGATACAGAGGAGTTCAGGAAAAACCAGTTAAGCAAAATAACAGAGGAAATGGACAGGCGTTTTGGAAATGGAAAAGAGGTTAAGCAATGATACAGTTTATAAAGGAAATAATTGCACTGTTTCAATTGATATATTTTTTCCTTCTGATAATGTGGAATATGTTTTCTGTAACATCATTTTTGGAAGAAATAAAGGCAAAAATTCTAACGAAAATCGGATATGGAATTTTGCTATTCATTATATCAGCTCTATCGTTTTGGATGACATATATACTTCTTGGAAAAGTAAGTTATTATATAGAACATAATATAAGCTGGCTATATATGCTTATAGCATACATTTTTATGAATATCCCAGATATAGCTCTTAAAATATTTAAAAAGTATAAGAAAGGAAGTGACACAGAATGAAAGGAATGTTATTAATTACAATGATTATGGTAATGATTGCCGTTATATTAATTATTATATTTGAGTCAGTGGAACTTATAAAAGAAAAAAGTTATACATGGATTGCAAAATCTGTAATAATTTTAGCAACACTACCTGTAATACCGTACTGCTTTAATATAGCTTTTAACATGACTGAAAAAATCCCAGAAGGTTCAATTATAAACTATGTGATATGTGGAATACTGATGAATATGATAATTTTAGCTCCGCATATAGCATTTATCGTTATGAAAAGCATATATACAGCAATGAAAGGAAGTGTAAAAAAATGAATATTAGCAATGCTGTAGCAGGGATAATTCTTATACTGGTTGGAATGACAGGACTATTTATTCTTATAAACAATATAAGTTCTAGCAGTAATACAAATTCAAGCAATGAAAAAATTCTTGTTGGTACTGCCGTAAATCATCAGAAAGAATGCAAACCGATGGAAATTAATATTCTAGGTGTAACAATCCGAAAAAATGACACCGAAGTGTGTAAATAATGAAAGGAATTAACAAATGACAATATTACAAATTTCATGGATAATATTTCTTGTAATAAACTTGGCAGTAATCATTACAGCACTCAAGATATATTTTGAAGAAATAAAAGTCAACATCTGTTATAAAATTACAGGAACTGCAATTATTGCAATACTTACAGCAATATTTTATAAGTCTAGCTGGAATGATATATCAAAAATAAATGATATGACATTATAGAAAAATAATGCAATATTGATTATATCAGCCTTAACTCAGGTGCTTGTTTGTGATATAGAAACGCTTATATTTACTGGACACATTAAGATTGAAGTTAAAAGAAAATCATAAAAAATAAAATTTATAAAAAATTGTTGACAAAGATTAAATGATATGATATAATAATTTCAAGCGTGGGAGATAAAGTCCGCAACACTGTGGACATCACAGCATAACTATAACTGGATAAACTATTATTTTTGGTATAATGAGGAAGCGGTTCGAGTCCGCAAAGCTCCCACGCAAATACATGGGAAACTGAATATGGCAAGGTAGCTCAATGGGTAGAGCATAAATAAGCTCCACAAAACTGTGGAGACTCAGCATTAATTTTTTATCTTTGACTTTTAACCCGTGAGTTGCAGGTTCGACTCCTGCCCTTGCCGTCTATTATGGGAACGTAGCTCAATCTGGAAGAGCAGGGGACGATTCAGTCTTGACGGGTGCAGGTTCAAATCCTGACGTTCCCACTAAAAATTTTTTTTCGTAATTCTATGTGAGACCAATGTGCTGTGATTAAAATTCATGGCACATTTTATTTTATATAAGGAAAGGAAATGATTAATTATGAGAATTGATGACATATTCAATGAAAAACGTACACAGAACGGGGACAAGGCTTTCTATTCAACAAACAGCCAGTATCTTGACACAATATTAAGGTTCGACTTCTATAAGAAGAACCCTGACAAGATTCCAGTATTCTTAAATCCGGAAAGCGAATTTGACAAATATTTTGCACGTATGATACGTGACCCCAGACGTAACACAGGGGGATTTGGCGGACGTGCACTTGGACGTGAACTGTTAAGACAGGTTAAGGCAGACCCTAGCGAAATACTTGTTTCAGGACGGGCTGACGACATATTTGAGCTCGGATGGAAGGAATACAGCTACAATCCTCTTACAAAAGGCGGAAAGTACTGGAGCTTCCTATATAAGATTATATCAAACGCAGACAAGATAAATGAAAGCTCAGAACCTGAAATGCAGATGGTGCTGTTTAACGCAACAAAATGGCTGCCACGTGTGCATGGAGACACACCTGAAAATATAAAGAAAAAAGCTAGAGCCTTCAGGGACTCTTTTGGACTTACTTCAAACCAGTACCAGAAGCTCGTTAGAAACCTTAAGACAGTGGAAGCAGTTCTTAGCCGTGGAGACAGAATTGAAAACTATGAGTCAGTTCCAAGCGGTGCTAGGCTTCGTCACAAGGCTGAATTTGAAAAAGACCCTAATTATGCAATTTATATGGACAAAGTTGCAAAAGGTGAAGCTAAAATTGCAACAGGTACAATGGACTTGTATAATATCGCAAAAAACTATGAAAATAAAAAAATAACTGCAATGGAAGCTGACATATTCTATAAGTCATTTGAAAAAGCAAAGCTGTCAAAAATGATTGCAATAGTTGACAACTCGGACAGTATGCACTGGAAAAGCAACAACGACGCATACCTTAAGGCACGTGCCATAGGAATGTATATTGCAAAGAACTCTGAATACATGAATAACAAAGTCATATCGTTTTCAAGCTATCCAAAACTTATAACATTAGGAAATGACTACGCCAGTGATACAAGAGCGTTATCTTCATTTGGTGACGCTTCAAATACAAACTTTGGAAGAGTAATGGAGCAGCTGTCAAGAGCTACAGAAGACCTGCCTGACTGGCTTGTTGTACTGTCTGACATGGAATTTGACGAAGGCTCTGCAAATTCAAAGGACGAGGCGATGGAAAAACTTAGAAGATATAACCCGAACTTAAAGATAGTATGGTGGAACTTAAGCTCAATGGACACAACAACTCCTGAAACCGACGAATACGGAAACGTGTTCATGGGGGGATATAATGCAAATCTTCTGAAACTTCTTAAAGCTGGATTTGACGCAGATATGTTTTTAAAGACATTAGTTGAAAACTATAAAAAAAACATTGAAAATAACTAAAACAGGGAAAGCTGAATTAATTTCAGCTTTTCATGTTATATGAAAGGAAAAGAAATGAAAAGTGATAAACACAAAGGGGTTAATAAAACAAATAACTTCGTTTATATAACAATATCTGTTGCAGTAATTATTATTACAGGAATCTGTTATCATATTGTTAAAGAAAATAAAAAAGAGTTGTTACATAAAACAGAAAATAAAAATGAAATCATAAATATCTTAAACGAATTGTCAAGCATAACTGTAAATGACACAATTTCATTTGGAAATGAAAGCTATATTGTAAATAAAGTTGAAGCAGATACAAGTAATTTAAAAAAGAAGTTTATGTACAGCTTAAAAAATAAAAGTTCCAACAATGGACATTTTTATATAATTATCACAAAAATATATGCAAAAACAGATAATAAAGATTATCCAGCATTACATATTTTATTCGAGCAGCAGTCTGACAAAGGAAAATGTTATCTTAAACTTGACTGGGAGAATCAAGACTATGAAATATCAGATGTACTAGGAGAAAATATTCCTAAACATAAATCTGAAAGGAAAGAACTTTCAGAAATTTTAAACACAGTACATAAAAAAGGACTTATTGAAACCTGTAAATATTTAAAACTAAAAAATTAACTTACAATTGAAATGGAGAAAAACAATGGAAATAATCAAACCAATCCAATATGAAACTGCATTTATGCTTCTTATAATATCTTGGAAAACAATACTGTTTCCTAAAAAAGATGTTATAAATAAAAAGGAGTACCTCAGTCCTCTGGTGCTGTATATAATAAGCATAGCTCTAATATTTCTTTCAAACTGGAAGCACTCTTCAATGTTAAAAGATGACTTTCCTGTAAACAAGCCATATATAATTCAAACTTTTACAATTATGAGCATTATGGCAATGCTAACTATTATAGTTTCAACTACAGGTGCAATCTTAAGAAAAAAACATAATCATAAAGAACTCTCGGAAATGATATTAAATGAATATATAAAACCTGTAACGGAATCTATTTTTTTGATGATATTTATTATGCTATCTCCGTTTATGGCAAATATAATACATGCAACACTACAGGGACTTGTTAAAGATTTTATTAATCTTTTTAAATATTCATTTTAAATAAAATCGTATTGACAAACTTGTCAATACATGATATAATAAGTATTATAAAAAACAACAAAAGGACGTGATAACAATGGAAGTTAAAATACACGCAATAAACTACGACTATGGCGTAGTAAACGATGTATATGAGAATACACATGGAATATTTGATGAAGTGCATTTAATGCCTGATACACATAGAGGAGCAACTGTTCCAGTGGGTTTTGTTGCAAAGGTTGACATAGAAAAAGGTGTAATACCTGAAATCGTGGGAGTAGACATCGGCTGCTCAATAGCTGTATATGAAATACCAAAACTTGATATAGAAAATACAGACTGGAAAGCACTGTATGAACATATAGAAAAACATATACCAAGCGGACAGAAAGTAAATCAAAGCACAAGACCTTTTGACTTTTCAGGATTAAAAATGAAAGTTGACAAGTCAGCCCTTGAATACTACACAAAGGCTCTTGGCTCTCTAGGGGGCGGAAACCACTTCATAGAAATAAATGCTGGACAGGACAAGGACTATATAATAGTACACTCAGGCTCAAGAAAGTTTGGACTGAATGTATGTAAATACTACACTAAAATGCTAAAATTTGACCTTGAAGGCTACAAAGCGGAACTTGAAAGCATTGAGGCAAGGGAGCGTGAAAAAATGATACCCAGCATTAAGGCTAAGTACAACAACTCAAAGAATGTGCTAAAGGGAGAACTGGCTAGAGACTACTTAAATGACATGAAAATAGCACAGAAGTTTGCAAGTGAAAGCAGAAAGATAATGATACAGCAAATACTTAAATTCTTTGGGGTAAACTTTGAAGAAAAGAACTTCTGGGAATCAGTGCATAACTATATGGACTTTGAGGACATGATTGTCAGAAAAGGGGCTACTCCTGCAAGGCTGGGACAGAAACTCGTTGTGCCAATTAACATGCGTGACGGTTCAATAATAGCTGTAGGCAAGGGAAACCCTGAATGGCTATGTTCAGCACCACATGGAGCAGGACGTGTAATGAACAGAAGTCAAGCAAAGGAAAACATAAAGCTGTCAGATTATGCAAATGAAATGAAAGATGTAATAAGCTATTCTGTAAATGAAAACACTCTTGATGAAGCTCCGCAGGCATACAGGGGAATAGATGAAATTGTGGAAGCTACAAATGAAACTATGGACATAGTTGAAATAGTAAAACCCATATTTAACTTTAAAGGCTTACAATAAAAAACTAGCTAGCTTTTTTATATAGTTAGCTTTTTTATTAAGATACGATAGAATATGATATAATATAATATAACAAAATACAAAAAAGGAAGTGATAAATAATGGATAACACTTTTACAGAAAAAGGAACTAGGGATTTTGGATATACAGAAATAGCAGAAACATTACTTCAAAATAGGCTAAATAACGGCACAGAAGAGTCTTTTTATGAAAGTATAAAACAAAGACTAAAGGATATGTCTCGATATAATGAAGATGATGTAAACAAATGGATAGAGTTTTTACATAAACATCTCGAAAATGGCATGGATGTATTTTTTAAGGTAGATAATATTGATGGAAATAATCAAGGAGTGATACTCTCACAAATTCCAACTGAAACAATTTACGACATGAAACTGCTTGATGAAATGAATATCATGTCAAATGGAGATTGCCGAGACTTTGAGGCTTATTTCATTGTAAACTTGAAACCTGATAGAAATGATAATATTGAACTTTATGAAGTTACAATTGTCGACGGTGTTGGGATTGAAAGAACTGTAAAACTTGATAACAGTATTGTGATAGGATATGATAATTTGAATATATGTGAAAACGATTATGACGGACTTGAGATAACATATGCTAAAAATACGAATAAAGAAATAACAGATATTAGTAATGGCGATATAATTGGCAAAATTTTTGAAAGAGAGCAAATTGTTGAAAATATTGATTTTGTAAATAGTTCACTAGCTGAATATGATTTTTATATCACTGGATATAAACAATATGGTTCACTAGCTGAAGAAAAAATATTAGTAATTGGAAATTTTGATGTTGATAATATTGATATTACCTTAAAGGATTCTAATTATCAAAATATGTATAAAATGCTTGAATCAGCATTGACTGAACTAAATTCAGAAAATAATATTACTCCATATCAGATTATAGAAAAAATAGACCAAAATTCCAAAAATGAAAATATCGAAGTAAAATATACACATTTAAAGAGAACTGGTGAAATAAGTTTAAATGAAATAAGTTTAAATGAAGTGAAAGACGAATATGAAAAAACAGATAATAGCAAAGATATAGAATTATAAGAGGATTATTTTCCTCTTTTTTATATGTATATATCAAAAAATAAATTGACTTAAATTAAATAATGTGATATACTAAAAATGAAATTTGATATATCGAAATAGAGATAAATGAAAGGAATATAAATATGGAAATAGACAATAAAAAATTAATCAGAGTTGGTATATTAATAGTCATTATAATTATAACAGACTTTTTTGCATACACAAAGGCTATTCCGTTCATACTGAAAATCTCAAAAGTTTCTTACGGAAATATAAATCTCATCAAAACAATACTGCCTCACACGCTTATGCTTCAGGCAATAGTTTTTTATTCAATATTTATAAATTATTTAACAGAAGAAAACGAGGATGAAGAGACTGAAAAAGAATAGAAAAACAAAAAGAGGATGTTTAATGTCCTCTTTTTTAGTGTTTAGATGTTTAGAATATCAAAAAATTTAAAACCAAATTTATGTAATATATCAGAATATTGTTTAAATATTGATTCTTCCTTAAAATTATTAAATTCAGTAATATAATATTTTCCTTTTTCACATTCATTTCTGTAAGAAATATATAATTCTCCTAGAAAATTATCAACTGTAATAAAAAGTTTATAATTTCCAACCATAAATTCTATACTTTCAATATTACCATTTTCATCCTCATGTTCAACACCATCTGTATTTATTTCTTCAAACCATTTTAAAATATTCGTTAATTTATCCTTATTTATTGTATCAAGATGAAGTTTTAAATCATCATATTCCCTTAAAAATTTACCGCTATCAAAAACAAGCTCATACACAAATCTGTCCTTTGAAGACAAATATTCTATTTCATTTGTAATTTTATCACAAGCCTCAGTATACTGTAACTTAGGGCATGTTTCTGTTACACGGTTCTGATAAATCGTAAAACAATCATTTATTTTCACAAACTTGTCTGAAGGAATATAATATGACAAATGACGCAAAAGATGTATGTCATCAAGTTCAAAACTTTTACAAATTTCTTCGTCTTTAATATCTGTTGAAAATTTTTCTTTAAAAATAAGATATAATAATTTATAAATATCTGATGACTTAGACATCGAACTCTTTATTTTTACATTTTTTTCTAAAATTAACAAAAATTCGGGACAATTACACCAGTCGGAAAGAAATTTAAGAAGAATTCTTCGTAATTTTGAGCCTACAACTTTATCCCCATCCTGTTCTGAAATATTTTCTCTCAAAATACGAAATTTATATAAAATATCTCTGAAAATAAGCTTAAAATCATGAGTATCAAAGGCTTTATCCTTAAATTCCCTATGAACAATTATATTTCGTGTAATATAATCAAATTTTCTGAATATAAGCATTTTTAACTGGTACATATAAGCACCTTGCTTATCAATATCAGACATCTGCATATTTTCAATACGTATTATATTAAATCTTCCAAAACGTCTACCTCTTTCTCTTTCAAATTCGTCATCATACGAAGGTTCTAATATAATATTCATTTCAAACCCGATAAATCTAATTCTTTTAACATTTGAATTTTCGTTGAAGTCAAAATAGGACATCATCTCAGCAAGCTCAAACAGCCAAGCTCTGGGATGGAACATTATATTGTCGTCATCAGCTCCGTTAGAATCAAGGTTAAACTTAAATTCACCATCCTTATGAATACACGTTCCTGTCAGACCCCTTATCTTAAAAGATACTGAAAAGTTTCTGTCAAAAGTATAGTGGGACGTAAACGTTACAAGTTTTCCAAAGTCACCGCCAAAATCAATTTCATCTGGTACAAATAACGGCTTTTTATTTGCAATAAAATCTATCATTTTTCTATCTCCAATCTATTTAATTTTTTCTTAATGTCAACATTATAATTGAATTATATTATAAATATTATAATTTGTCAACATAAAACATAAAATTAATTTATATTTAATGTGAGTGTTTAAATTAATACAATAATTAAAAATTGAACTTGATTTATATTAAGTAGTATGGTATAATAACATAAATAACAACGAAAGGAGATATTAAAATGAATTTTCAGAAAAATAAATATGGTACGGACATTGTAAAAACAAGACATCCATTAGACATAAAAGCTGTAATTTGTGCTGCAACAATAACAGTAGGAATATTGCATATAATACTGTAATTAAAAATAATATAAGGAGATAAATAACAATGGACAGAACATGGAAAATGTTTTTTACGGATAGTCACGGAAAACTAAAAGAAAAAATTATTTATGTAGACTCACAGTTTATATTTCATAGTGATAGTAAATATCATAACCCTAAAAAGAGTATGATTGAAATTGAATATCAGAATATGGAAATTCTTGGGAAAAATTTCTATGATGAGGAAATTGGAGTTGCAGTTGCAAACAAAGACTTCAACATGACTTATCAGAACGTTGATATAAAAAAGGATAAAGACGGAAACAATGTCTTTGTTAAAAATAAAAACGGTAAAAAAATATTATTTATTATGGGACATGATTATACAGAATATGAATGGGCAGAAGATGAACCAAATTTATGGGTAAAAACAAAAGAAGTAGAAGAAGTCCTAGAAAAAATTAACCAAATAAACGAAAAGTACGGAATACTTTGCCGTGCTGAAAAAGGGCAAATATATTATTATGTCAATGAATTTGGAGAAGTAAAAGAAAAAATAGAAAATATGTACGACACAGACAATAAAAGATATGACTTCGGAAATTATTTTACACTCAAAAACAGAGCTGAAATATTTAAAAACAGGCTTAACGAAGTTCTGGAAATTGAAACAGCTATGGATTATAATAATATGTTCCACAACGAACATTATTATATAAATACTCTTGAAAGGAAGTGATAAAAATGGTTGACTACTGGAGGCTATATAAACTTTTAACGGAATCAGAATACGTATCTTTAAAGGATATGTCGTTAAAAAATGTCCAGCTTCCTGTAAATCCGTTTGGCGATAAAATTATAGCAACTACTGCTATAATTTGTGTAATAATTGTTGCAATAGCTATAATTGGGGCAATGGCTAGTGGTAATGGCGAAATGGGTGCTATATGCGGGATTCTAGTAATAGGATTAGGTGCTGGTGGATATTTCATAAACGAACATTTTTCAGCACCATACGAAAAAAAACTAACTGAATATGAACAGGCGAAAGAATTTAACCAGCGTATTGAAAAAACAAAGTCAGCCAAGTCTGAATTTGAAAAAGTAATGCCTGAAAAGACAGATATAACATTGTTTCTTAAAAACGCAGAAAAGTTAAAAGACTTCTGTAGAAATCACTACATTGAAGATGACCCAGAGTTCTGCAAGAACAACAGCTTAAACCAGTATACATTAAACAAAACTTTTGAAATCCTGTATGAAAAAGCAGGAGATAATGGAAAAGGACTGGATGAAGCTGTAAAATATATAAAGGAGAATTAAAAAAATGATTAGTACAGAAATTATAAATGCAATTGGACTTGTTATATTAATATACTCAGTACCAACAAAATATATACCCGAAGCAGTTATTATAATTGCCCTTTTAGGACTGGGAGCTGGAATATGGGAAATAGCAGTATCATATAGAGACAAGGAAAAAAAGATACGAGATACAACTGTTGTAACAGCAATAGCCCTCATGCAGGCAATAATGGCAAAAACTGTTATTGAACAATATATAAAAGAGGCAAGCCTTAATACAAACAACACAATAATGAAGGAACTTGTAACGTCAATGCTGCATGCCCCAGCAGGAACAGAGTTCATATATCAGATACTGATATTTATAGGTATTGCCGTAATTGTAGCCTCAGCAGCTGGAGCTATTATGAGAAGATAAATTGAAAAGGAAGTGAATATAAAAATGCTACTTAATATATTAATTATAATACTGATTATTGAACTGCTGTCAAAACTTGTAATAAGATATATTGCAGACAGGTACGAAAACAGGAAGGAAGTGCTTGAAATATATAGAAACATTACAGCACTTGATATTGGAGATTCATACAGGATAGGGAACACTGATTACATTGTCGCTGATGTTGTAAGAAGTACAAAGAAAATTCTTTTCCTTAAAATGTATGAAGAGTACATAATTATTCTTGACAGTGAAAACAGCAAATGCGAAATAGTTGTCAGAAACCACATGGGAGAAAAAAATCCTTTTCCGTATCTTTCAATGGGATTCACTGAAACTATAAAAAATATTGAAAATACACAGACAATAGGAATATACTGGAGCAGAAAGAAATTCAGTGCAAACCCGTTTTTAGAAAGCGTTGAAAAAAGAAGCAAGCTATACAGCATATTAAAAGAAATTATTGACAACGGAGTAATTCTTACACACTCACGGCTTGAACAAGAATGTGTTACCAAAAATAAAAACAATGATTAAAAAATCACATCATTGACAAAATTGTCAATAAATGATATAATAATTTAATAAATAAAAACGAAAGGGCGTGCATAAAGATGAAAAGAAAAATAACAGTATCTCTGACATCGGCAATCATAACGTTAGCAGTGCTGTATGGAGTAAGAAGCGTTGAGGATAAGATTTTTGGACAGTTTGCGATAATTTTCATTGGAATTATATTTTCCATGGAAATTGTTCCAGACATTATAGATTCACTGTTTAAGGTAAAAGACTCTGACAGAAAGGAAAAAAAGACTCTGTTTACAAAATTCAGCTTAAAAAAAGACAAGGAAACTAAAGATAATGTGAAAGGACAGGATGGGCAGGAAAAGAGTGATGTCTGATGTATAATACAATTATGGGTATAATTGCACTATTAACAACTGGTATATTTATTGGAACTACAATAGCTGTTTCAATGGAATCTGTTTTGCTGTTAAATGTGATAATTAACAAGATATTTAAAAAAATGGATGAAATTATAAAATTTTTTATATTTCTGCCATTTTTTCCATTAATATTTATTCTTACGTCCTATCTAAACTTTATGGCTGGAGCGGGATTCGTACCTGAAAAGACTGGATATGCTATTATACTCAGGCTGATAGCTGTAACAATGCTGGATATGTTTATATTAATTCCATTGTTTAGAAAAATTAAAAAAATAAATAAATATAATGAAAAAGGAAGGGAATTGAAAATGGACACACAATTATATGTAAAAAAATCGGGAAACATCGTTGAAGGTGCTGCGATTCTATATAATGTTTACTGGAAAGATACAGAAAATGACCTCGTCTTTAAACGGAAACTCTCAGTAATTCTTAGAATTGGGGGATATTTAACAAACTGGATTGAGGATGAAAATGTATTGCCAAATGATGAAATTTTCAAATTTCAAGGCAAGCCAGTAAAATTCAGTGCAGAACTTATAGAATTTAAGGAAGGGCGAATAACAGTGGAAAACGGAAAAAGCAACACATACAAAGTAAAAAATCTTATATTAGAGCCGATAATCGAAAAAACTGAAGAAAATAATAAAAAGAAAGGATTTGATAATATGGAAAATGTAAAACAGGAATTAAGAGAAAAAGCAGACAAACTAGAGGAACTTACAGGACTGGCATTTAAGGCAAGCATAAAAAACAATGGAGAAAGAGATGTCAAAAAAGTTATTTTTTCACCAGACTTGGCATATCCTTATGAAAAAGTAATACTTGATGTAGATACTGGGGATATAACATTTGCATTTTCAAATGAAACAACGCTTATGATGGGAGACCCCAAAAAATATATTAAAAAAGCTGATGAAATATTTAAAATGTATCAAAAACTGTAAATATAAAATAAAAGGAGCAGAAATGCTCTTTTTTTATTAAAAATAGACAATTTTTAAAAAATTTTTAAATTAAATTTTACTTATGAAAAGCAATATTCTGCAAGTTTTATCAACATAGTGTCCGATAATGTTGACTTATATAAAAGGAAATGGTATAATAAGGCTACTAAACACAGAAAGGACGGGACAATATGAAGATATTAGCAAAAGCAGTACCAGCACTTCTTGCAGTCTCAAGCCTTACAAACTATGCAGACTCAATGAGCTTCTACGGGGGGATGTCAAGACCAACTCAGAAGGAGACTGTTGCAAGGATTGCTGGAATACAAGTTCAGCCACGTACAATAATAGCTAAGAATGAAAATGATGTGAAGGAGCGTGGCGACAGCGACATAAAGTCAAGCGGAAATACTGACACAATAACAAATGTGATTTCATATATGGAAAAAAAACCAGTTAATCAAATTGCTGGAATCACAAGAAAGGAAGCCGAGCTTCGTATAAGGCTCTACAGGGAAGTACAGAAGCACCTAGGACAGCCTTATGTATGGGGGGCGAGCGGAAGACGCAGCTTTGACTGTTCAAGCTTAATGCAGGCTGTATATAAGGACTCACTTGGAGTTGACATACCAAGAGTCTCAAGAGACCAAGGCGACAGGCTTGGTAAAAAAGTGCCTATGGGAAAAATGCGTATGGGAGACTTAATATTTATGGACACCCTTAACAAAGGGCATATCACACACGTAGGAATGTATGTAGGAAACGGTGAGATGATTCATGCAAGCTCCACATACGGAAAGGTAGTCCGTGTAAAGTTTGACGGATTCTACATGAAGACATACAGGTTCTCAAGAAGCCTGTTTGCATAATATAATAAAAAGGAAATGGTTGACTATGAATGAAAAGATTAGGGAACGTACGAGAAATCTTACGTACAGGACAAGAAGATACGGGCTTACGATAAAACATGCAGTAAAGGAGATTATCGGAACTTCGCCCCAGAACTTCTACAGGAAACTAAAGACTGGAGACACATCGGAGCTTGAGCTTGTTGAAAAGCACGTTGAAAGCCTGATTGAAAGGAAGGAACAAAGTTTATGCAGATAATAAGGGATAACAGAGACAAAGTTATGACGGAGTCCGATTTAGTGGATCTGGAGCTTAATATAAACAAGGATATGGAGATTATTATGCAAAATAAATTTGACATTGAAAAATACAAGGACGTTACAATAATACCGCCATTCGTCTTAAACGAAATGGACAAGGTTGATGAAGTTAAACGTGAATACTGGACGGCACTTAAAAACTTGGCATTATCGTCAATGAAGGAGAGCAGGCTTCCAATAGACCAGATTGAGCTTGAAGCCGTAAAGAAAATAAGGTTCATAATAGAGGATAAGTTTACAATAGAGGGAATCATCCCCCTTACAATACTTCCAATCTATGAAATGCAGAACGGGCAGATAGTAAAGGAAGACTATACAATTGAAGAATTTAACGTGGAAATAGCACTTGAGCTTCAAAGCCCCATAAAGGAGGACAACGGGGAAGTTGATGTGACATATACATACTCAAATTTGATAGACAGGCTAAAGAAAGTGTTTGCAAAAAGGGTATTCATGTACTATCCAGACGTAAAGAGCAAGAACAATATACTTTTTGACTTTCACAAGTACATTGACTCAACATTTCTTATGGGCAACATAATGAAATATGCCCTTTTGGGATATGATACAATTGAATATAGAAAGATGGGAGCTGTAATTCAGATTATACTTAAGAACGAGGAAAACTTTGAGCTTCATTCTGAGATAAACAGGCACGAAATAGATAAAATCAGAAAAAAATACTACAGTGAGGAACAGTTTGAAGCTGACAAGTTTTTTGACATGGAATACAGCACAAAATAAAAAGGATGTGATTAAAAATGAGTACAGTGTACTGCCCAAACTGCGGAACAAGAGTGGACGGAAGAAAGGGAGACTATGAATACTGCAAGCAGTGCAGAGAAAAAGTCTATATATGGAAAAAGGTTATGGAAAAACCTGAAAAAGACAAAATAAAATAAATATAAAAGAAGGTTGTTTTTAGCCTTCTTTCTTTATACTGAACATATACCATAAATTTTAATATTAATAAACAATGTTATTGACAATTTTGTCAATAAATGATATAATAAATCATAAATATTATATAAAAGAAAGGAAATTAAAACAATGGACAATAAAGATAAAGATATGGTAAGTGCTATCTTACCAATAATAATTATTCCTGTTGTTACAGTAATACTTATAAATATCGCTTCTAATAAATTTTCAGAAACCAATGCAAAATTTAAGCAGTCAATGGCAAAAACTGAAAAAGAAATTGACGAAAAAAACAGAAAAACTTGTGAACAGACAACCATAACAAAAGTATGGAGAGAAAATACAGGAATACTGCTCTTTACATCAGAAGACTATTACGTGACCTTATCTAACGGAAAAACATACGAAATATCAAGAAACGGATTCGGAAAAGCAGCAGTTGGAGAAAAATGCGACCCTGACATATTATACAGTGAACAGTAGAAAGGAAAAAAAATGAAATATAAACTATCAGATATAATTATGACAATTATAACAAAATGCTTAGCACTAGCGTTTGTAATAATCTTCCCTTTCACAATTTATAAAACTTCAGGATTGGAACAGTCTCAGAAAAGATACCAGAAAAATAAAAAATATTATAATCAGCACAAGACTGAATATATAAGCGAATATAAAAAGATTTTAAAACTTGCTCCTGAAAGTGAAACTGAAATCGACGGAAAAATATTTAAAGTTACAGAAGTAAAATATATCCCAAAGAGAGCGTTTAATGAACAGAACGAATGGAACATAACATTAAAGTCTAGCGATATGACATTGTATATAAAGGCTAGCGGAAATCTAAATGAGAACTACAAAGACCTTGACGCAAGAATTGCATTTACAGCATATCAGAAAGACAAAAAGTGCAGAACAGAGGTTAATTTTTATAATTTGACTCTTACTAAAGATAAAATGGATGGAACTGAGCCGAAGCAATATTATCCTGAAGACGGAGTAAAAGTTCTGGGAGATATATTTATTGAAACAATGAATAAAAATATAGACACATCATGCAATAATCTTAACATAAAAAATATTGACTACCAAAGGAGATAAAAATGAAAAAAATAATATTAATCTTAACATCACTCATTATAATGTCATGCTCGTCAATAGGAATAAACTATACGCCTGACGCACGACATGGAAATGTATCTGTATCAGGAAATACTGGCGGATATATAAATATTGGATTTTAGGAAAGGATAATAACAATGGAAAAAAGAATATTTGAAAACTTCGCTGAAATAAAAATTCAGGAAGATGAACAGGAAATTATGATTGTATATATTACAAAAAATACATTTACTAAACATCAAGGCATAGTATTTGAGAACTTAAATAAAGATGAAGATATATCTGGAATCTTAAAAAAGATGGACATATTTCCACAAATAATTAATGTTCAGGGAAAAGACATATCAAAAATACTGAACTTGAAATTTATAATAGAATATTTAAAAGAATGTCAAAATCCATTTATGGAAGTGGAACTTGTGAGAGCAAACTTACCAAAAATCGGCATAATTATTAAAAAAGACAATATTCAGGTTATAGCAAAGTCAATGATATTTGATGTCAATAAAGGTACAGTGCTGCCAATGACTTCAATTAAGGCAATGTATGAAGACCTTGAGGACATCACGAAAATACTTAAAGAAATTAAAAAATCAGGAATATGGAAATTAATAACGGGAAAGGATGAATAAATATGAACAATAAAATTATTGAAAAAAAGAATAAACTTGGAACAGTAAAAATTATTTTTAATGGGGAATATGAAAATACACTGTCAAAAATTGAAACAACAGAAAAACTGGAAGACATAATCAAGGAAATTAACTACAGCAAAATCCTTGTTGAAAAGACAATATTCATAGCAAATGATATAACAAAGGATTCTGTTAAGCTGTTTGAAAAAATATTGGATATGAACCGAAGCAGCATAACACAGCTTGAATTTAAGGACATTGTTTTAGAATTTGACAGAAAAAACTCAAGATGGTACATAATGGAATCTACACCTGACAAAATATTGGTAAAAGACACATCCATATCAAATGCAAAAGATTATTCTGAAAATCTGTCATCATCAGCAAAATGGCTATGGGAAACAGTAATTGAAAACTTTTCAGAAAATTTCAGGAAATGGCAGAAATTATAAATAAAAAAAGGCACATATTTAATATATGCTTTATTTTATATCATATATCTTAACTTTTATTATTGACAAGATTGTAAATAAATGGTATAATTATATTAAATAAAAATGAAAGGAGATTTTCATAAATGGACGTTCAAAAATTTATAAATGAAATAACTGAAAAAAATATACATTGTGCAAAAAACTGGATTAAAAGTTTTAACCCTCACACTCAGGGGTTTTTAGACTGGGTAGACTGGACATACCGAATTGGAAAAGAAATTGTAAGAGCCAATCCTGAGACAGAAGCTGAAATAACTGAAAAATTATCAAAGACTTCAGATTTTTTAGAGTTTGTACAAAAGGCATTTGAATATAACAGCTCGGCAGTTCATTACATTGTGCTTAAGCAGGATAATAAGCAAAGAGCTGCTGGGATATTGGCTTTATCAATCTATAATGGCTTTACGAACATACAGATGTATTTAATGACTTTAAATGGAAAAAAAGAAAGCCAAACTTTATTGTAGAGGATATGATAAATGAAGCAAAAACCCAATTAATAAAAATAGGAAAGGAGAAATAAAAAAATGAACATATTAAATATATTAACATCACACACTACACCGTTACAGACATTTGGGCTGTCTTTGTATATAGGGGGAATAATGGCAATGATTTTTATAGAAAGGGGATTATATATCAGCTTATCTAAAATATATGGAGCTATGTTCGTATTTATGATGGGAATAACAATATTTTCTTTTGATATGGACAAGGCAGATATAAATATGAAAACTGCAACTGTAATGGCAGTAATAGGAATAGCAGCAATGATGACCCCTCTTATAATTGAAGCTGTTATTGAAAAAATTAAAGATAAAAAGAAAGATAAAAAGAAAGGAAGTGAATAGTCAATGTTTAAAGTCAATTCATACAAAGATATTGAGAATTTTGTGGAATCTGTACTTGCAGACAGACAAGCAGATGAAATATTAATTGACAATATCAGTTTTACAGCACGCATAGAGGGAACAACGGTATTACTGCTGAATAAAAATAATATTAAAGGCAGAACATCAATACACACATTCAATAAAAAAATTACAAAAATTAACATTGAAACGAAGTCAAGAAGCATTGAATACATAATAAATACAGCAAAGAACGACACTAGCGGAAACAGGAGCGTAACAATGTATGACATAGTGCTAAAGGACGGAAGAATACGAATTGACATTAACGCTGTAAAACTTAATACAGACAAAAATTACAAGAGACTGGTTAAAGATATGCTTCTGTAATGAAAGGGGAAAACATAATGAAATTTGACAATTTTACCACAGACAAGCTCTATGACCTTATGAGTTTCAATGAGCAGATAAACTTCCGTGAAAATGTAACAGATATAGCTGTAATGCTAAACGTAAACATGGAATCTCTGCAAAGGCATTTTCAGACTCTTCTTGATACAAAGGGAGTCAGCGAAAGGATAAAGAGCTTCATAAGAAAGAACTATAAATTTAACATAAACGAAAATGAAAGGATTGATGGAAATTGAAAATTGAGAACTTGAAGCACCTAGAGGAAGTTGTAACTGCAATCACGTACGGAAAGCACGAAGGAGACATATTTATTGGAAACAGCAGATATATCCCTGAAGCTCCTATGAAAATAGACAAAGGGGAAACTGTAATACGTCTTGTGAACGAAAGAAACAAAACAAAGGAAGTTATCGCAAGACATTCAAAAAAGCTAAAGGGAATAAAGACATTAAATATAAACAATGATATATTTTCAACATCCCTTGTAAAGAATCCAAAAACTCCAGTACAATGGAAAAGACGTGTAAACGGAGCTACGCAAACAGACAGTTTGGAACTTGCAAACAAGTTTGATATTATAACAGAATTATTAGGATAAAACAAAAAAAGAGCCAATTATTATAAAAGGCTCTTTTTTATTTTTTGACAATTAAAACCATGGAAAGTATATCACAATTATCATAAAAAAGCAATAAAAAAGAGCAAGGTTATATATTTTATATTATAAAAAATAGGATTTATTTCTTAAAATCCTATTTCGTCATATTTTAATATTTTTCTTGTACTCTTTTAACAACGATAACCTATTTCAGCATTTTGTTTATTATAAGCTCTTTTAATATACTCTTTTTCACTTAAATTTTCTCCCATTTCAAACAATGATAATTGTCCTTTATTTGGAAAAAATTTTTTTATTAATCTATCTTCTATATCTTTTTGTGTTATAGTGACATTATTAGGTAATAAATGAATTACTCTGTATCCTTTTTCAGAAAATATTTTTGAAATCATTATGGCTCTATGACATATTATAGGGTCTTTTTCAGCACACATCAAAACAATCACATAATTTTTTTCCATAGAATTTTCTAATTTTTTAATTCCTTTTAAAAAATTTTCTGACTTAGAAAATAATTCAAAATCCAAATAACCTTCTTTTGAATAATATTTTTTATCACTTTGCCATGCTCCAAATTCTAAAAAATAATTTCTATA
>ERZ772924.14-NODE-14-length-78008-cov-13.381307_pt1 | contig 78008 bp, 93 predicted proteins | sample MGYA00512116_ERZ772924 | MGnify/ENA primary metagenome ERZ772924 (study PRJEB29015, sample SAMEA2737920) | human oral metagenome | biome: human oral; feature: human-associated habitat; material: dental | place: China | collected 2134 ...
TCGTTTCAGGCAAAGTAAAGCATTGGAGCTCCATAATCCATACCCTATAGTCGGTACGAAAATCAATAAAATATTTGGGGATAAGGCACTGTTTGAAAATGCATCTTTTCAAATTCCTCTAGGAGCAAAAGTAGCGCTAACTGGAGGTAATGGAACAGGAAAAACAACCTTAATCCAAATGATCTTAAATCATGAAGATGGAATTACTATTTCACGTAAGGCCAAAATAGGATACTTTGCACAAAATGGTTACAAGTACAACAGTAAACAAAAAGTCTTGGAATTTATGCAGGAGGATTGTGATTACAATGTTTCGGAAATTCGTTCTGTATTAGCATCAATAGGAATTAAACAAAACGACATAGGAAAAAGTTTAGCTGTTTTAAGCGGTGGTGAAATTATGAAATTATTGTTAGCTAAAATGCTTATGGGTAGATATAACATCTTACTAATGGATGAACCCAGCAACTTCCTTGACATACCAAGCTTAGAGGCTTTGGAAATATTAATGAAGGAGTATGCTGGAACTATAGTGTTTATCACCCATGACAAACGGCTACTCGATAATGTGGCTGATGTGGTTTATGAAATTAGTGATAAGAAAATAAATCTGAAACATTAAATTTAAGGTAGTCGCTAGTCAGTATAGTCTGTTCTGGCTAGTGGCTTCTTTAATTTGAATTTAACTAGCCTCACAGATAAATTCTTTTAATACGCTATAAATCGTTCAGGTGCAATTTATGAAATTTGAAGTAATTTTCCAAAAAAGAATAATATTAAATATGAAAAATGGAGTCATCTTTTGATGAACTCCTATTTTTGTGTTAAGTATGTAGTTGTTTTCTTGTAAGAATAACGGTAGATTAGCGGATTTTCATCTATGGTACTTATCTCAAAAATGAAGAAGTGATCGCGGTTATCTTTGGACTTCTCCTTATTCAGGACAAAGTAATTCTTGCGAGAAGTCGCCATTGTTTTGAGGATATCATCGGTCAGGAAGGTCAATGGAATATTCATATTGGAGTAGCGGTAGAAGTCACGTTCAAAATCTTGGTAGCTCTCGCTGTAATAGTCCATTTGCAGGTGATTACGCTGAAACTCAAGCTGATTCATAGAGGACCTCCTCTTCAAGTTCAATACTAATTATGTCTTTCAAATTCAAATTGATGTGACCTGTTGTAGTTTTTATCAAAATGAAATCTTTGGTCAAACTTGGTATTGTTCCAGTATAGGAAACTCGATTGTTTTTTTCAACTACATGAATGCGCGTGTTCAGTTGCCCAGCATACACCTGACTGAGGAGTAATAATTTCTTCTCCAGTGACAAATCTGACATATACGTTACTTTGTTTGCATCGTCAGTGAGTGCTGATGTATGCTCAGATAGGAAAAAGCCCATCCATTTTTGCATCTTAGTATCCTGGTACTCTCTTGCTGACTGAAATGGTAAGTATGAACGGTCAATCATTTTAATCCCTCCAATCCACCAGCGGAATGACCGCCGATAAGTTTACTGCGTTCAATATTTCTGGAACCTTCAGTTAGGATGGTTCCTTTTTGTATGGCTAAAAAGCCAAACTGTTCTCTGACAACATCAATAGCTGTCTGAAGTCTATTTTCTTTTTCAATTCGTTCTACATCATCAAAGAGTGATAGTAGAGTATAGCTTTCATCTACGAAGCCACTATAAGATACACCAATTTGTCTCACTGCACCAGAGGTGTATTTCTTTCGGAATAATTCAAGTACATGGCTTACCATTGTTTTTGGGAGATTTGCGGGGTCAATTTTTTTCTGAGCATTTATAGATTTTTTCATTGCAGTCCTAGAATAGCCAATATGAATAGAAACGACAGTAGCTTTCTTATGGGCTGAACGCAATCGATTAGCAACCTGATCAGCCATTTCAGCTAATACGATTTCAATTTCTCTTTGGGTTCTGTAATCTCTAGGAAGTATTTGTGAGTTACCCAATCCTCGTGATTTTGGTTTATAGGGTTCATGGACGTTGCTCTCGTCAACTCCATTGGCGTGAAACCAAAGTTGAACACCGACTTTACCGAATTCTTTTTTGAGAATATCAGGATTGAAATTGGCTAATTCTTTGATTGAATGAATACCAAGTTTTTGTAAATGAATCTCGGTTTTACTACCGATCCCCCAAAAGTCTGTTAATTTTGGAATGGCCCATACCTTGGTTTCTACATCTTCGTATGACCAGTTAGCTCTCATTGTAGCAGTTTTCTTTGCTTCATTATCTAGAGCTAGTTTAGCTAGAAGAGGATTGGAATTACTCATTCCAACAGTTGAGATAATACCTGTTTTACTGTAAATATCTCTCTGAATCATAGCCGAAACATTATCTAACTTATCTTTCCTTGACATTGACTTATCAGAAATAAAGTAAGAAAGTGAGCTAGTAAGGTCAATAAAGCCTTCATCGATTGAATAGGGGAGAATGTCATCTGGAGCAGCATAGTCTTGAAAGATATGCTGAATCTCTAAATTCTTCTCGATATATCTGTCCATTCTAGGAGGAACAATGAGTGTACGCTTTGCCCAGTGTTCAATAAAAGATTTATACTTTGGTGTTACGTCAATCCCCTGTTTCCACGCATTCTGGTAGCTGAATTTACGAGTGTTTATGTCAAAAGGCAAGTCGTAGGAACGCCCTACGTTCGCTTTACCGAAAACTTTCTTAAACATAGGAGAAGAAGCCAGTATTAATCCTGCTGCATTATCTGCTCGGCTCATGACGCACAATGATGTGTAGAGCGGATGTAAACCTCTATCTACACACTCAACCGAAGCGTAAAAGGACTTCATATCGAGGAAGGCTATGTCACTTTGAGGTTCTATAGAGTAGTCGATATAGCCCATAAGATTATCTCCATTTGAGTTTCTCTAGCTCTTCGATAAGTTCTCCAATGTAATCAGTGATGTCGTATTCGAATTTGTCAGGAGTAAAGATAATACGTTCGTCCTTTATGTAAATCATTTCTTTAACATTCATTGGAATTGTCATCCTCCTCGGTCATAGCAATCAAAATAGAATCCTCTATCAAAAAAGCGTAAGGATAGATTTTTGCATGATCATTTTGAGGAATAAGAATTTCATCGAATCCTTCATTCTCTAGTCGTTCTTCAAAGTTGTCCATATTGAATATCTCAACTTTACAATCAGGGTTGAAACCATATGTTCCAAGTTCTAAAATATCTTTTAATTTCATGACTACGCTCCCTCGATAGGCATAAAGTGTCCCACAACTAGACCGACAATTCTTGGCTCATCCTCATAAGGGATGAACTTCTCAGGATAGTCCTTATTCAAGGAAACCATTCTAAATCCATCCTCTTCACGGTAGAGCTTTTTGATATAGATAGAGTCATTCCAAGATAGTGCATAGACAGCTCCATCATAGTCGAATCCGTTTGAACGAATTAGTGCGACTTCACCGCTCTTATAGATAGGCTCCATAGAGTCTCCCTCAATCCAAGCAGCAATGTCGTAACCGTATTGTTCCTCATTGGAGTAGACAGTTTCAGTTTCAAACTCGTCAAAGAATCCTTCTCCCAGACCAGCAGAAAGCTGAACATCTGCCAGCACTTGTACTGAGAAGAGGGGAGTGACGTTTGAGGTTTGTTCAGAAAGTAGAAGCCCCTCTACATATTCCTCTGCCTTTATCTGATTGTCAGGAGATAACTGAAGATAGTTATTGACAATATTGTATTCAGATTCAAAATAGGTGACTGGGACATCAAGGATTTTTGATAAAGCGGTGAGGTTTTTTTGGTTAGGGATAGATTTACCAGATTCCCACTTACTATAAGAAGCTCTATTGATATCTAGTATATTGGCAATTTCCGACTGATTTAAATTTTTTTCAATTCTTTTTTCTTTAAGACGAAATCCAGAAAACATGCTGCACCACCTTTGTTGCTTTATTATGCAACAATTATACCTGAAAAAGAGTTGAACTTCAAGGATTTTTTTATATTTTGACTTTAGATTGCGAATTTCTACAGATTAAAATAAAAATCTGTAGTATTTTATAGGATATAAAACACCTGTAAAGTTATAATATTCAAGTTTAGTTTGTTTTTCTCTAAATAACTCTGTAGCTTTTTGTTGTACAATGCTACAGATTTTTGATATAATTTTTAAAAATATATTTTGTGTCGAGGAGAAATTATGGCAAAAGTAGATTATTCAATTCAACGTTTAGATGATATAAGTTTTGCAGATATTGTTAAGGAAACACTGTGTAAGAAACATAACAAAGCAATTTATTATTCTGCTTTTCTAAGAGAGGACAGTGTGTTAGAAATACGGGAGTTACTTGAAGAGGAGACTGATTTTACTGCTGTTATTGGTATTAGAAATGGTTCAACTTCATCCCAGGGATTAAGAGCGTTAGTTGATACTGGCGTAAGTGTTTTTGTCGTTGATACAGGTTCGCAAACAACTATTTTTCATGCGAAATCATTGTTATTAATTGATGAAGAAAACGAGAGAGCTTATGCAGTAATTGGTAGTTCTAACTTTACCGTAGGTGGTTTTCATAGGAATATTGAGAATAACGTAAGTTTAGAGTTAGACTTAACCGATGATTCTGATAAAAAATTTTATGATGATTTTCTTAGAGGATATCAACAATTATTGTCTTTTGTAGATGCTGAAAATGAAGATGGTGTAAACACAAGTAACGTTTTAAAAGTAGATAATAATAATCTTGTGGATGACTTGCTTTCAGATGGACGAGTAATTGACGAAACAATTAATAGGGTAAAAATTAGTTTAGGTAAATCTTCTATTCGTAGTAAGACTGTCAAACAAATGAAACTTACTCCTATTAAGAAAAAGCAAAATTTAACTAAGAATTCAAAAAATAATGATGGAGGTATTAAGGTTAATAAAACAAGTCCTGTTTTAACATCTACATTATCAGGAACAGTAAGTGAAGTATGGAAATCCAAAGAGTTGAAAGAAAGAGATTTAACAATTCCTTCTAACAGTAGAACTAACTCGACAGGTTCTATGCTAATGAAAAAAGGAGCGTATGATATTGATCAGCAGAGCTATTTCTACAATGAAGTGTTTAACCAACTTATTTGGTCGAATCGTGAAGGTAAACCGACATATAATTATTTTACAGAAGCTAAATTTCACTTCATTATAGAAGGAATTGAGTATGGACCATATACATTAACATTGAAATATGATGAGAGAACCGATACGAAGAGTTATCAGCAGAAACAACCGAATGTAAGTTTATCTTGGGGTGAAGCAAGAGATATTATAAAAAATCGTAATCTGTTAGGAAAAATAATGACTCTTTATAAAGTTGATGGAACAACGGATGAGTTCTTAATTGAAATTACTGGTGAATAGGTTTACTAATTTTCTTATGTGTTGATATAAATCCAAGCCTATGCTAATATCGTCACACAATAGAATTTGTGAAATATATGGCTTTTTGAAAAGGAGCGAAGAAAGTGTTATTAAAAGAAGATGCATCAATTGAGAAGTTAAGTGGACGGTATTTTACCCCACAATTAATAGCAGATTTTGTTACAAAGTGGGTTTTGAATCAAGAAACTAATATCAAAAAGATCTTAGAACCAAGCGTAGGTGACGGAGTATTTTTAAGGAGTCTTAAATCTGAAAACGTAGATAAATCTTCTAGTATTCTTGCAATTGAAATAGATGAGGAAACTTCTCATATAGCAGCTCAGTTAAGTAGGTTTCATCATATTTCTGGTTGGCATCAGAAAAATCAAACGGAGGTTGATGGGGACTCGTTAAATGTCGTGGTCAATGATGATTTCTATCATGCTTACAAGAATGGATTGGATAAGATGAGATTTCAAGGAATCTTGGGAAATCCTCCTTATATCAGATATCAATACTTAACTGAAGAACAGAGAGAAGAACAAAGTGAGATTTTAACTAAAAACAAAATGAAGCCCAATAAATTAATCAATGCCTGGGTTTCATTTACAGTAGCATGTATTAGTTGTATGGATAGTTCGAGTCGAATTGGGTTAGTCATTCCTGCGGAATTATTGCAAGTAAAGTATTCAGAGGATTTGAGGAAATTTTTACTAACAGAACTTAATAGATGTACCATAGTTACATTTGATGATTTAGTGTTTGATGATATAGAGCAAGAAGTGGTTCTTCTTCTTGGTGAAAAAATAAAAGGCGACAAAGAACATTCTATAAAAGTTGTACCTTTTAAAAATGCAGATGATTTACAGGAACATTCATTAAATGAGTTTGAGTTTATGAATGTTGATAAAGAATCTAATAAGTGGACAAGATATTTTCTAAATAACGAACAAATTCACTTAATTAATACCATTAAGCAAAGTAATGAATTTGTTGAATTTTCAGATGTTGCTAAGTGTGAAGTTGGAATTACAACAGGTAATAATGCATACTTCTGTATCAATGAAGAAATTGTGGAAAAATATGACTTAAGAAAGTATTGTAAACCATTAATAGCTAGAAGCGTAAATATTAAGGGAGTCCAATTTCAAAAAGAAGATTGGGAAGAAAATATTGAGTCAGGGGCTAGAACATACTTATTGGATCTCAGTCCATATGAAAAAAGTGAATTTAAAGATGGTGTGAATAATTACATAAAATGGGGAGAAGAAAATAGCCATAATACTTCTTATAAAACGAGAATTCGTGATGAGTGGTACAAAGTCCCTTCAGTGTGGAGTCCAGATATTTTCTTTTTGAGGAGAAATTATCAATTCCCTAAGGTTATGTTGAATACAGAAGAAGTATCAGCGGTGAGCACAGATACAATGCACAGAGTTAGGTTGAAAAATCATGCTGATGGGAAAAGATTAATTGTTGCCTACTATACAACTGTTGGTTTGTTATTTTCAGAGCTTGAGGGAAGAAGTTATGGTGGAGGAGTACTTGAAATATTACCTAGTGAGGTCTCAAAGATAATGCTTCCGAATATTTTTGATGCAAAGAAAGTAACAGATGCTGAGATTGATATACTATTTAATAAAATTGACGAATTTATTCGCCAAAACGGGAGTGATAATATCGAAGTGCTAATAAATGAGTTAGATAATAAAATATTAGTTGAAAAGATTGGTTTAGAGATTAACTCTGTGATAGAACTCAGAAAAGCTTGGAAAAAATTACAAAATCGAAGACTTTCACGAGGAAGAACAGCACAGTAATTTATTAATTATATACTAAAACGCAATATCTTGTGTGTTTTCTAAAAAAATAATACAAGGTATTGATGTTTTTAGATTATCTGCTATAATATCATCGACGAAACATATTGATACTAAATAATTGAAAATAATCCTCAAAGAAAGATAAGTGGTGAGCCATTGGATATTAGATACCTCTTAAATGATAATCCTCAAATTAAAGGATTTATATATGGGTGGATTGCTGAATATTTAAACTCAATTCATTTGACTACAGACCTAATTGATGATATTGATATTGAAGATTACCATGTAAATTTCTGTACAATTTATCGTACTGAACGTGATTCATTTACTGTGGGTTGTAAGAGTAATGTTAAATATCTAATCAAAAGTGAAGGGATATCGTGTTCTTATCATCTTAATTTTTGGATTGATGGTATTTTTACGGAAGATACACTTCTTGTTGGTAACTTTAAAACTCATTTGCCAAACTCAGACGATGATTACATTAGATTGCGACTAGATTTAATTCCTTATATGAGCAAGCTGGAGTATGAAGGAGCTGCTAAAGAACTTATAAAGAAATACTATCCAGAGTATCAACTAGGTTCTGCTATTGAGCCGTTGGTAATTGCTAATAGGATGGGTTTGAACGTTGCTTACCTGAATATTGCTGCAGTCAATCCTGAACAAAAAGGGATGGTGAAGTTTGATACAGAACCTGTTCAAGTATTGGACTATGAGACGGGTGAAATCTTAGAGTATAAACCACAAATTGGTGATTTAATTATTGATGCAGGATTGCTTGATCCTAGTCGATTGGGAGAATTGAATAATACCATTCTCCATGAATGTACTCACTGGGAGTATCACTGGTTATATTTTAAACTAAAAAAACTAATGTTAGTCTGCTATGGTTCAACAGATCTGATACCTGTTAATACGATAAATGATGCTCCAGAGTATTCGATGGAATGTCAAGCTAAAGGTATTGCTGCTAGGACTTTGATGCCTAAGGAAGAAGTTGAAAAATTGGCGATAGCCAGTTTGGGTTCTTACAGCCAATATGGTTTTAGTAATGTTGCAGAACTTAAGCAACTGAGTGAAACTGTTAAGCTCATTTCTCGACATTTTAATGCTTCAAAGGAATCTGCGAAGTATAGGTTAGATGAGTTAGGATTTACAAAGAATAGCAGTGTTTTTAATTTTGTTGAAGGTCGGTATATACCTAACTATATCATCTCCATTGATGGCACAGTCTTAAAGAACCAGACATATCATATAGCTTATTCAGAGTTCATTGATTTACTTTTTAGGGACGAAGAGCTTGCTGAACTGGTTCGGGAAGGAATCTATGTTTTCGCTGATAATTTTGTCTGTAAAAATGATATGAGATTCTTAAAAGTTAATGAATTTGGCCGATTGACCTTAACAGAATTTGCACTTAGCGATATTGGATCTGCTTGTCTAGCATTCGAATTTAAAAATATAAATTCTGGCTTACAACTAAGTGTTGATTACGAGTTTACTCTTTTTAAGTTGGATGCAGCTAGCTGTGGTCGGATTTTAACAGGTTTTAGTGATCATACCAAGGAACTGACGGGTGATAATTATCAAGTTGCCTTAGACGGTTTAAATAAGCATGCCCATGAAATAGTGGATGTTAACTATGATGTCGGTGTAGTACTTCATGATCGAACGTTAACATTTAAGCAGTGCCTACTGAAGATAATTGAAATTAGGGGTTACGATAAGCAGGAGTTTCTAGAACGAACTAACTTAGATCGTAATGTATGGCCGGACCTCAGTAATGACAAATCCGTCAGATATTCTGAAAAGAAATTACTACGGTTCTTTATTGGTTTGCAGATTCCAGGGTCATTTTTAAATCGGTTCTTCGAGTGTGCCGGAATTGTGATTAATCCTTTGGATAAAAAATACTTACATCTTCAGCAACTAATTTCTATGTATCATGGAATGGGTATTGATGATTTCGAGGACATGTTGGAAAAAGAACAATTATTTATCTAAAATTTGCACCTCACCATGGTGCATTGGTAGAGCAGAAATGCTCTTTTTTTGTTGTATTTTCCTATAGAAAGTGATGATATTTGGATTTGTCGTGCACCTTACCGTGGTGCACGTCTTTTTTTGTTTTCTTTTATACTTTATCTATAACGTTTGAACGTTATGGTTACCCCCTGAGATGACAATGTTGCGGAATGACGATTCTGCCTATACCAGTAATGGTAAATCTCTAGCATGTCGTTGATGGGATACTTCGGCTTGAGAGATTAACTGACTAGATTTAGCAAGCAAAGGAATTGCTGATGAAGTTAGAAAGCAAATTGAATAGTTCTTTTGGCATGTCCAATTTCTTTGCAAAAAAGGAATTGGTGATAAAACATGACCCAAAATGAAGAAGAACGTAAATCTAAGTACACTCCACAAAGCTACATGGGAGAGAAACCTTACAATGACATTCCATGTGAGTTTGATGAAGTCCTTGCACCTTTTGTAGTATTTGACAATGATATGATTAAAACCATGGGGATTAATCGTAACAACATGAAGACAATTCGTTTGAAAAATGGTCGAACAGTGCCTGTTGCCTATACCCCTTGTAAAATTGAGTCTTTCGAGCAAGTATTGTCGATTTATTATAAGGATATCAATGCCTATTTAAATCGTCATGATAGGGGGAAATTGGATGTTGTTTCTTTTGATGAGCTTTCTTTAAAAAGTGTTATCCATCGTATCAAATTTGAGAAAGACCCAACGGATGAAATTAAGGAAGTCGTAAATCTTGAACAGATTACATATAAACCAATCGCCACACCATCACATGAGGAGAAACTTATGCTACTTATTACACTAGAAGAATTAATTGAACTTGTTTACAAGTGTAATGAAAAATACGGTAAAATCCTTAAGATGATTTACCAAGATGTATCCATCACCAAACAAGAAATCATTGAAAAACTTGGTATGAAAAAGACCCAAGGGTATGACGCAATCAAGAAAGCACAAGCACTTGCAAAGGAGGTATATAAAGAACTTAATCAATAATTTAAAATCGCCATCTCAATTTCTGAGGTGGCGGTTTTTTGCTAATCTTTCTGATAGAATAAGCATTCGTATCCATCGGAACGAAGGTTGATATCAGGCATCCAGTCTGGTGCAATCCCCATCAACGATGCAATCTCATCGAGTTTTTGCTCCATTGGACATTCGATTATTACTTCATCATGGACATGACCTACAATTTTAAACTCTTTCAGTTGCTTCAGAGAGTAAGCAAGAATATCACGACTGATGGCTTGGACGATATTCTCCACAAATTTTGGACCATAACTTTCGAGCCTCTCCCAACGTTTGGCAGTTCCAGTCCCTTCGTATGTGACAGACTCTCCACCGAACTGGTTCTCTCCAATTCTTGGCTTGATATACGCTAGTTTGCGACCAGAAGGAAGGGTGATGAACAATATGCCACTTTTGACTTCAAATTGAATATTTTGAGTAGATGTTGGAAGTAGTTCCTTTACAGCACTCTTAACCGCTTTATCAATATCCCACCATAAGAGAACGATATTCGGATTTGCTTGTCGCCATGAGTTAACGAGTGGTTGGAGTTCGTCCTCTGATAATCCCATATCAAGTCCTCCCATGGCTTTGAGTGCACCGACAGAACCTCCATATCCGCAAGCTAGCTCCGCAATTTTCCCTTTTTGCCTTAGTTCAGAATTTTGTCCGTGTTTTTCAACTGGTACTCCAAACATCTGAGAAGCGGACATACAGTAGATGTCTTTTCCTAGTTCAAATACCTTACTACGCCATCTCTCCCCTGCCAAGTGGGACAGGACACGAGCTTCGATTGCTGAAAAGTCGCAAACAATGAATTTCTTTCCTTTGCTAGGGACAAAGGCTGTTCGGATAAGTTGAGATAAGGTATCTTGTGTGTCGTAGAGTAGCTCAGTAGCTTCTAAGTCACCAGTTCTGAAAAGTTCTCTAGCTTCCTCTAGGTCAGGAAGGTGGTTCTGTGGTAAGTTCTGAAGTTGCACCAAGCGACCAGCCCATCGACCAGTTCGGTTTGCCCCATAGAATTGAAACATTCCTCTTGCTCGACCGTCCTTACAAACACAGTTCATCATTGCTTGGTATTTGGAGACGCTGGATTTGGCTGCTTGCTGACGAAGTTTGAGAACTTGAGCTGTTTTTTCATCAACCGTTTTGAGTAATTCTTTCACAGCTTTTTTGTCTAGAGAATCTGTAGTTACTTCATGTTCTCGTAACCAGCCAATCATTTGCAGAACAGAGTTGGGATTTTCAAGACCTGTTAAGGCTTTTAGTTCCTCTTGGATTTTAACTTTGCTCTCTGCATCAATGTTGATTGCGGCTTTTACAAAGTCAACATCTATGCCAATACCTCGGTCGTTGATAATCTGATCCTGGATGTACTCATCCCAAACAAAATCAGGTACTGGGAAGTTTTTAAGCCGTTCCTTGATGGCCAATTCGACCTCAACATCACGTCTGTTGTAATTGATAAAGATGGACCATTTGTCAGGCGCGTGATGAGGAAAGTTGCGAACTCGCCCTCCATTGACTTTGGTTGGCTTACAAGGCACGCAGAAGTAGCGAATGAGGTCAGCTCCCTCTCTCATCTTTTTGTCTTTAAGTTTGAGAACTGTTCCAACCCCTTCTAAGGAAAGTGGGAGTCCTAAATAAGCGGACCAAATCATGCTACATCTCCATGAAACTGGAGATAAAAATCCAGATGATAACAATTCGGGATGATATTTCTTGAGCCAGTTTGATAGACAAACTCGCTCAAATGAAGCGTTGAATGACCATTTGATGACTCTATCATCTACTAAAGCTTCAAGAATATCTTGCGGTAACTTCTCCTTACTTATGTCGTAAACAGTCACTGGTCCATTATCGACAGATACCGCAAACAAAAGGAGTTCAAAACTGTCATCTTCCGCATAGCGATAGACACCAGATTTTCGTAAGTCAATTTCGCAATAGGTTTCAATGTCGATGCTGAGTTCTCTAATTGGCATAGTACGTCCTTTCTGAAAAAGGTGACAGAAGTACTGCCACCTTGAGTTCTATTTATTTTTTCGACTGAGTGGTGTTTGGCTAAGTTTATCTTTTTTTCGTTTAGCCCTACGTTCAATTTCATTTCGAATGTCATCTCTAATGGTCATATACCCGAAGTATAGTCCGATAAGCACCCAGAGGCCCATAATAGTACAAGTTAAAATAGTATACATCATCAATCTAATTCTCCATTTCTAGTTCAAAAAGTCATCATCGTCTTCTTTCGCAAAATCATCCTCAGCACGAGTGCGTCCTCCGAGGGGTTCACCGTCACGCAATTTTTGCAAGTTATTTAAACCGCAAGCAATACCTTTATTACCATTCGAATTGAAAGCATAGAAGGTGATAGAAGCGCGACCATAGATACCAGAGTACAATTCTGAAGTATCAATGATTTCTTGACGATTGCCATCAACCACCCCAGGTTTATGCGGAGAGTTGGCATTTACGAAGTAAGCATTTTTGTATGCTTCATCATCAGGGCGTTCAAGGTCACCATCACGAAGTGGAGTTTTCAGAGTAGATAGTGCAGGTACAGATTTACCGTTGCCCTTGAGTTTTGACTCACCTTCTTTGTGTGCTTGTTCAATAGCAGCCTTGATTTTGTTAATGGTGACAGTATCATCTTTTGGGATGATGAGTGAGGCACTGTACTTGGGTGTACTACCGTTAATAGACTTTGGCTCATTGGCATTTAAGTAGCTGAAGCGAGTGTTTGGTCCTGTAATTACTTTAGTTGTCATATAGTTAATCCTCTTTAAATTCATGTTTTGCTAGGTTCATCTCTTGACGGCTATCGTCAATTGGAACGAGTGTTGGTTTTCCACTTGGTTTTATGATAAGACCACCAAGCAGGTCATTAAAGGTTTTCTTGCCAAGTAATTTTGTCATGGCAGTTATAGTGAGCAGTTTTTTCTCATAAGGGTCATAGCCTGCTTCAATCACTGCTTGGCTAACGGCTGACTCATCTGAGAATTTACGAACAGAGCGACCTTCGACCAGTTTATATCCTGGGATAGGATGTCCATCTGTTGCTTGATTTAATGCATAAGCTTTGATGTCGTTTGCCCATGAAATCAACAAATCTAGTTTAGGCAAAATCTCTGCAATGTCCTCGTTATCAAGGGTAGCTGGATTCGCAAACTCCATCTTGGCAAGAGCCAAATTATCCTCAGCACGTTTGCGACAGATATTCTTTAGTTTACAGAACTGGCAGTGTTTACCAGACTCCATTTCCCCCTCACCTTTGAAAGCAAGTTCAGCTTTTGGAGCGAGCACGTTTTCAGCCCATTCAAGCAACTCAATCTTTTCAATCTCAAAGGTAGAGATGTTGTTCTTGCGTGGTTGAAAGATGGTCATGGTGACTTTATCAAAGTCGTAAAGTCCATCAAACATCTCAAGAGCTCCTAAAGCGTAGCACATCATCTGAGAGTTATGGTCTGCATCAACCAGTACACCAAGTCCGTGCTTATAATCAATAACCTGAAGAAGTCCGTCTGCCACAATAAGGCAATCTCCAGTTCCAAATCCTTCAGGTACCCACTTAGAAAAGTCCAATCGTTGTTCGACAAGAACTGTAGGGTCACGTGAATAGCCTCTAGCTTTCTCAACTTGTTCCATGACGTAGTTGCGGTATTCTTCAGCGCAATCCTGCATTTCATGATTGTAAAATGCTAAATCCTTAGTCGGATCACGCGCATTCCTACCTAAAGCTTTCTCGACTAGATAAGCACATAACTCGTGAGCATCCGTACCTTCAAGGGCAAACTCAGAGTTTACATCTGGCATATCTTCTGTTAACCGAACGGAAGGTGGGCAGTTCAACCAACGATGCGATGCAGAAGCAGATAGAATGGCGTGGTTAGTCATTACCAATCCCTCCAGCTTCTTCAAGGACTGCCGCAAAGTGTTTAGGGTCAAGTGCTGATAGAGAAGAAGCACCGTAAGCATTTAGAAGAGCGCGAACCTCATTCTTAAATCCGTCTTTAGCTTTGGTCGCAAGGACTGCACGGACATCTTCCAATTGAATCTCCCTTCGTGGTTCAGATTTTGGTGATATTGGTTCAGGAACTGTTTCATCATCATTAGATAGGAGTTTCTTGAACTCATCCACCAATCGAAGGTAGTACATTGCGGTTTCTTCCATATCATGAATTAGTCTATTCAGTTCTTTCATTTTGCTCATTGTTTTCTTCCTCCTTTATCTTACGAGCGAGTTGCTTTGAAATGATGCTAATGGCAGTTAGAGTATCGACCAGTTCATCATTGTGATTCACAGTTACTTCTTGAGTCATTTTGTGACCTCCTATCTTATTAGGTAGAGATGTGAACAGAAATTCCGGTTTTTATTAAAAATTTTTTGAATCGATGTTTTTCATCCCTTACACCTATATAGGTAATACTAGGATGTAATTTTCCGCTTTTTTATAAAATTTTTTTAATTTGGTAAACATGAAAATAATCTTCCTCTAGCTATATAAAGGAAGATTATTTTTTTTGAAAAAAAGTTTATTAAGAGGCGGAAAAATGAGTCGTAGTTCTACCTAATAAGGTAGGAGGGAAAAACTCCTCATATTATTAACTACATTTGGAGGGCGCATTATGCAATTTACCTTGTCTCATTCTGGACAGACTGGAGTTCAGACAACCACGGTTTATCCCAATCAAGTAACGGTTACAGATGAATTCTCGTTAAAAAATGTTTCTAAGTATGATCATGTGGCAGGGCTGTTTTTAAACAATACACGCTCAAATGCCAATTTCATCAAGTCGGATGTTCTGGTCATGGATATTGATAATGACCACTCTGAGAATCCAGATGAATGGATGACGGTCGAGCGATTAAAAGAAATCTTTGCGGATTACAACTTTTCCTTGGTAACTAGTCGAAGTCATATGCAGGCAAAGGCAGGAAAAGCTCCAAGACCAAAATATCATATTTACTTCCAAATCAATGAGGTAACTGATAAAGATGTCTACGTAGCTATGAAGGAAGAACTTTGTAATCAGTACAAGTTTTTTGATGATCATGCCAAAGATGCGGCACGGTTCTTCTTTGGAAATCCAAATGCACAGGTTATATGGCATGATTCATGGCTAACTATTGATGAAGATTTGTTTCAAGTTGTTTCTATTGATGATGAGGAAGATTTCGATGCAGACTTCTATACTCCTCGAAGTGGACCAATCCAGCAAGGGAGTCGTAATTCAACGATGTCTGTATTTGCAGCTAAGATTGTTAAACGTTTAGGCGTGACCCAAGAAGCTAGGGATGGTTTTGATGAACAAGCTGAAAAGTGTGAACCACCATTGGATAAAGCGGAGTTAGATACCATTTGGGGAAGTGCAGTCCGATTCTACAACAGAACCATAAAAACATCTAAAGGCTATGTGGCTCCCGATGCCTTCAATAGAGAAACATTAAAACCAGATGATTACTCGGATGTTGGAGAAGCGGGAGTTCTTGCAAGAGAGTATGCGAACAGGCTCGCTTACACAAATGCAACGGACTATCTTTACTATGATGGAACTCACTGGCGTGAGAACAAGCAGTTGGCATTAGGTGCAGTTGTGCACTTTACCGATGAACAACTTGCTGAAGCGAATGCGCTCTTAGAAACTACAGAAAAACAACTTCAGTCTTCAGGTATTGATGAATTGACTATTAAGGCTGGTGGAAAGCGACTAGAAAATGCAGTTGAAACTCCACTTCAATTGAAATATTTAAAAGCCTATCTAGCAGCTAGAGAGTTCCATAAATTTGTTATGAAACATCGTGACTATAAGAATTTGATGGCTGTCTATAATACAGCTAAGCCAATGCTTTCAGTAGAATTGTCAGAATTAGATAGTGATGACTTATTACTCAATACCCCAGTGGCTACCTATGATTTACGAAAAGGAATAAACGGGTCACAAGAACACAATCCTGAAGATTATATAACTAAAATAACCGCAATCTCCCCTAGTGATCAGGGGATGGGATTATGGCAGGAAACTTTAGCTACCTTTTTCTGTAATGACCAAGAATTAATTGATTATGTTCAAGAAATTATTGGTATGGCAGCCATCGGGAAGGTCTATCAGGAACATATGATTATTGCCTATGGAGGCGGAGCGAACGGCAAGTCTACTTTTTGGAATACCATTGCTCGAGTGCTAGGTAGCTATTCAGGTAAATTATCTGCGGATGCCTTAACCATGTCAAACAAGCGAAATGTCAGTCCTGAGCTTGCAGAGCTTAAAGGGAAACGACTGGTCATTGCTTCTGAAATGGCAGAAGGGATGAGACTCAATACAGCCGTTGTTAAGCAGATTACTTCAACTGATGAGATTCAAGCAGAGAAGAAGTACAAGGATCCATTCCACTTCGTGCCATCACACACGCTGGTTCTTTACACCAACCATCTGCCTAAAGTAGGGGCGAACGATGATGGAACGTGGCGACGTTTGCTTGTTATCCCATTTAATGCCAAAATCACTGGTCGCTCTGACATCAAAAACTTTGCGGACCATCTGTATGACAATGCGGCACCAGCAATTTTGTCTTGGATTATCGAAGGTGCAGAAAAAGCTATCAAAGCGAACTTCAAAACAAAAATACCAACTGCTGTATCATCTTCCGTCAAAGCCTATCGTGAGGCCAATGATTGGTTAGGACACTTCCTTAGTGACTGCTGTCAAGTTGGTGATCAGTTGACAGAAAAATCAGGAGAACTCTACAGTCAGTATCGAGCCTATTGCGCCAAAAACATGGAGTATACACGCAGTACGACCGATTTTTATTCTGCTCTTGATCAGGCAGGTTTTAAACGAAAACGGACAAGTAAAGGGAACCTCATTCTTGGTTTGAAATTGGCTGATGATGGCTATGATTTCTTAGATTAATGACCAACATTTTTAGCCACCTTACCTCCACAAGAGAGGTGATAGACTATTTTAGGTGTGTAGGTCGTTGACTGAATGATTGGAACTTATTTTGAATGAGGTTTCGGAAAAATGATTGAAACGACTAACATGAGTGACATTTTTTGATTTTGTGTAGGTCTATTATGGTCTTTTCTAAAACTATCCTATAAGCAAAAATTACTATAAAAAAAGCCTATAAGAGGAGTTTTAGAAATGACTGCACTAGACCTACACACTTCAATTTGAATAAAGGATTTAGAACGATGAGAGAAAAGTACGTTGAGCAAGCTTTGGTGAAGTCTGTGAAAGCTCGAGGAGGGATTTGTCCTAAGTGGGTATCACCATCCTTTTCTGGTGTGCCAGATCGCTTGGTGTTTTTACCTAAAGGCAAGTTTGGACTAGTGGAAGTGAAGGCTCCTGACCAAAAGCCAAGGAAGTTACAAGTGTCAAGACATAAACTGTTCGAGCGGTTAGGGTTCAAGGTTTATGTGATTGACCGAATTGAGATGATTGGAGAGGTGCTAGATGAAATTGACATTACATAACTATCAGGTAGTCGCCAAGGACTTTATCATTGGTCACCCTTATGCAGCAGTCATCCTAGACATGGGGATGGGAAAGACGGCTACGACTTTATCCGCTGTGAATGAATTGATGTTTGACCGATTTGAGGTTACAAAGGTTTTGGTTATTGCCCCACTTCGAGTCGCAAATACAGTATGGAGTGATGAGATTGAGCAATGGGCGGAGTTGCGTCACTTACGGTATTCGAAAATTGTGGGAACACCAAAGCAACGAAAAGTAGCTCTTCAGAAAGATGCGGATATCTATATCGTCAATCGTGAAAATCTCCCTTGGTTGGTGGAACAATGTAGTCCCTATTTCAAGTGGGATATGGTAGTGATTGATGAATTGAGTTCTTTCAAGTCTTGGCAGTCCAAGCGTTTCAAAGCCTTCATGGCTATGCGACCTTACATGAAACGTATCGTTGGTTTGACAGGAACTCCAAGCTCAAATGGACTGATGGACTTGTTCGCAGAGTTTAAAGTCATTGACGGAGGTGAACGTCTTGGTCGGTTCATCGGTGAGTTTCGTAGTCGTTACTTTGAAGAAGGTCGTCGCAATGGAAACATTGTCTATGAATACATCCCCATGGATTATGCGGAGTGTCAAATTCTAGACAAGATTAGTGATATTACCATTTCCATGAAAGCCCTAGATTATTTGGATATGCCTGATTTGATTTCAACAAAGAAGCTGGTGCGTATGTCAGAAAAGGAAAAAGAAAAGTACAGTCAGTTTAAGAAAGAGTATGTGTTGTCAGAGTTTGATGGATTAGAAGTAACTGCTGCCAATGCTGCAAGCCTGACAAACAAGTTAGTTCAGTTGTCCAATGGAGCTGTATATTCTGATGATCATACGGTTGTGGCCTTACATGAACAGAAACTTGATGCCCTTGAAGATATCCTTGAATCCGCAAATGGAGAGCCTGTCTTAGTGGCCTATTGGTTCAAACATGACTTAGCTCGGATTATTGGTCGTTTAGAAAAACTCAAGGTAAAGAGTAGGGTGCTGAAAACAGAAGAAGATATTCGTGAATGGAACAAGGGAAATGTCCCAGTTGGCTTACTTCATCCAGCTGGAGCTGGTCATGGGTTGAACCTCCAAAAAGGTGGTCATCACTTGGTCTGGTTTGGTTTAACATGGTCTTTGGAATTATACCAACAAACAAATGCACGACTTTGGCGTCAAGGCCAGGAGGCTGAGACAGTTGTTATCCAACACATTGTGACTGAAGGAACGATTGATGAGGAAATCCTCAAGGCACTAGAAAACAAAGATGCGCAACAAGAACGGCTGATTGCAGCTGTTAAAGCACAAGTAGGAGGGGCAGATGGATAAGGCAGAGCACATTCTGACGCATTACAATGAACTTAAAAGTGACTTGGAGATGTTAAAGTATCGTTTGGATCATTTCAAACCAGTGACAGAAAATGAGGTTATTGGTTCGCTAGTTTTTGAGAAATCTGATGAACCTAGGGTTAAAAGTACACCTACCAATCGACGATCAGAGATGATTGCACTGAATTTTCGTGAGAAGATGATTCAGGAAAACGAGGAACAATTGGCAGATTTATCGCAACGGTATATCCGGTTGGCTAATGACCTTGATAATTTTGAGATGGCTTTAAAATTTCTAAAGGGAGATTTATATGATTTTGCTCAATCTATGCTTAAGACAGATAGTAATTGGGATAGCTTGATGAGAGAGTTTCATATTAGCCGAAGTACTGTTAGAAATTGGCGACGTAAGGTCTTAGACCATGTTAGGGAAGTTTATCTGAAAATGGGATTTTCTTTGGAAAAGTAACCTCCCCCTGACCTACCCTTGACCTACCAGTAACCTCCCCCTGCACTAAGTGTGACCTAACATTGACCTCACTTTGTCAAAATTTGTGGTAGAATTGTAAGTGTCAAAAAAGATAAAAAATACTCAGAAATGACTGGATATATCTCCTTTTTAGAGTTAATATGTACACAACAAAAGAAGAGGAGAACAATACCATGACAAAACGCCAAGAAGAAAAACTCAATGCCCTTTTAACAGAGATTGCTAAAGAAGAACTACTAGTTGAAACCTTGGAAAAACGCTGGAGCGACAACCTCGATTTCTACGATGTTTCGGTTTGGGGAATCAAAAGAGCATTGGAGAGAGCCTACGAAGCAGGCCGACAATCAGTAAAATAAACCAAAGCCTAGCCTCATAAAGGTTGGGCTTTTTGCGTGGAGGAATTATGATTATTTCAAGTGAACAAGTGTCAGTTGGACACCCAGATAAAATCTGTGATCAGATTTCAGATGCCATTTTGACGGAGTGTCTCAAGTATGACAAATCAAGTCGAGTGGCAGTAGAGACCTTAATCAAGGACAACCATGTTGTAGTAGCTGGTGAAATTTCTACCAAACATTTCTTTAATATCGAGAACATTGTTCGACAGGTTGTCGAGCCACTAGGTTTGAAGAATGTTCGGGTAACTAACCTACTTGGACTCCAAAGTTCTGATATTTCACAAGGTGTTGATATTGGCGGTGCTGGTGACCAAGGGATGATGTTCGGTTATGCGACAGATGAAACACCTGAGTACCTACCCCTTCCTTATGTTCTAGCCACTCGAGTCCTTGAGAAACTGATGTCACTTGGTCACCCCATACTTGGAAAGGATGCTAAGGCACAGGTATCCTACGACTATGAGAAGAAACGAATTGATACCTTCTTAGTTTCCATCCAACATACCGAAACGGTTGACCTTGCCAAAGTAAAACGAATTGTGACAGAAGCCATGATGTCAGTGGCTCATCGTTACCGTCAGAATCTTGATTTCAAAGTTCTAGTCAATCCAACTGGTCGATTTGTTCTTGGTGGCTCATTTGCGGATGCAGGAGTGACTGGACGTAAGATTGTGGCGGATACCTACGGTGGTTTCGCACATCATGGTGGCGGTGCCTTCTCTGGAAAAGACCCAAGCAAGGTTGACCGCTCCGCAGCATACATGGCACGAAAGATTGCCAAGGATATTGTTAGAGAAGGGTATGCGAAACGATGTGAAGTACAATTAGCCTACGCCATTGGAGTTGCAGAACCTGTGTCAGTGTATGTAGAAACCTTTGGAACCAGTCGCTACACCACACAACAACTGGAAGGAATGATTTGTGAGCGGTACGATTTAACACCACAAGGTATCATTAAAGAACTTCATCTCTTGAATGTAGACTATACCAAAACATCTTGCTTCGGACATTTCACGAAAGCCTATCTTCCTTGGGAGAAGTAAAATGCTACGAAGACCAAGCACACCTTGTAAACAAAATGGTTGTCCAAACTTAGTACCATATGGACAGAAGTATTGTGCGAACCATAAAGCAAACAACCTATTGGATGCCAAGTCAACCAAAGCAAAAGGATACAATGCCCAGTGGAACAAAGCACGACTTCGTTACTTAAAAGTTCATCCACTCTGTGTTCAATGCAAAGTTAAAGGTCAACTGACCAAGGCTACTGTTGTTGATCACATCACTCCCCACCGAGGTGACCAAGAACGCTTTTGGAATCAATCTAACTGGCAAGCACTTTGTAAGTCTTGTCATGATAGAAAGACCAAGACGACTGACCGTTATGTGGAGTATTCGTATCGATTTTAGTCTTGGAGTTTCGTTACAAAAGTATCTCATTTTTCCCCCATTGGGGGAGGGGGGATGAAATCTCTAAACCCTTGGGAGACTAAGACCGACGCCCCCTCAAACGTGCAATTTCGCAAAATTCGCAAGCGGGTACATTAAAATTGCTTCATTTTGACGCTCCTTCCCACCGTTATCACGTTTCTAATGTGGGGATGTAGCGTTCCCTAGTATGTAATTTTGGTAATAAAATAGTGAAAAAGGCTAGAAACAATTGTGAAAATAGTTGTTTTTAGTCCTTTTTTGCTGGAAAGGAGAACAAATGGACGAAAGCCAACGTAAACAAATCTGGAAAATGCGAGCAGAAGGTCTTGGCTATGGATTCATCGGAAAGGCTACAGGTTTATCAAGAGATTCTGTTAAGAAATACTGTAAACGAAATCCAGCATTGCTTGGACATGGTGCTGCGACAAAGCAGATGGCAAAAGCCGACCAGAATGATGGACTTCGTTGCCCACAGTGTTATCAAGTACTTAACACTCACAAAATAGGTAGACCAAAGAAGTTCTGTTCGGATAAATGTCGTAAGGTTTGGTGGACAACACATTCTGACGAACACGATAAATTAAAAACCGCATATGAAGACTTGACTTGCAATCATTGTGGCGGGTCATTTTTAACTTATGCCAATCCAAATCGAAAATATTGTAGCCATTCGTGTTACATTCAATCACGCTTTTATAAAGGAGAAACCAATGACAAGTCAACCAACCATGGAAATTAGAGAGATTCGATTATCTGAACTACACCCAGCCTCTTACAATCCTCGAAAAAAACTCAAAAAGGGTGACAAGGAGTATGAAAAGATTAAGCAAAGCCTACTCAAGTTTGGCTACGTTGACCCCATCATTGTCAATAAAGATTTGACGGTTATTGGTGGCCATCAACGATTGACTGTATTGAAGGACTTAAACTATGAAACAGCCAAATGTGTCATTGTCGATTTATCCAAGGAAGATGAAAAGGCCTTAAACATTGCCCTTAATAAAATCACCGGTCAATGGGATGACCAACTTTTGGCAGACTTGCTTTTGGATTTACAGGAGTCAGATTTCAATCTCGACCTGACTGGTTTTGAACCACCAGAAATTGACGATATCCTATCAAATGTCCATGATAAAGACCTATCAGATGATGACTTTGATGTAGAAGAGGAATTGAAGAAACCCACCTTCTCAAAACGAGGGGACATTTGGCAACTTGGTAAGCATCGAGTGATTTGTGGAGACTCTACGAAAGCTGAAACATATGACCAACTTTTAGGTGATAAAAAGTCAAATTTGGTTGTGACCGACCCTCCCTATAATGTTGATGTGGAAGAAACAGCTGGAAAGATTCTCAATGACAATATGCCTGATAGTGACTTTTACCAGTTTCTCTTTGATATGTTCACTCAGGTAGAAAAACATATGGAAGCTGATGCCTCCATCTATGTTTTCCATGCGGATACGGAAGGTCTTAACTTTAGAAAAGCTTTCAAGGATGCTGGATTTTATTTGAGTGGGTGCTGCATTTGGAAGAAGAACTCATTAGTGCTAGGACGTAGTCCCTACCAGTGGCAACATGAACCTTGCCTCTTTGGCTGGAAACAAAAAGGAAAACACCAGTGGTTCAGTGACCGCAAACAAACAACCATTTGGGAATATGACCGCCCTAAATCGAGTAAAGACCACCCAACAATGAAACCCATTCCGCTCATGGCCTATCCTATTCAAAATTCATCCATGCGTGGGACGATTGTTCTTGATCCATTCCTTGGTTCTGGTTCAACCCTAATGGCCGCAGACCAAACTGGTCGGGTTTGTTACGGCATTGAGTTGGATGAAAAGTTTGTGGATGTCATTGTCAAACGTTATATAGAGTCAACAGGAAATCATAACGTGACGGTGTTGCGCGATGGACAGACTTTGAACTTTGATGAAGCAACCTCCATTTTAACAAGCGAATAATAATCAAATATTTCTTTAAAATAATCGAGAAATGACTGGATATATGTCTCTTTTAGAGTTAATATGTACACAACAAAGGAAGAGGAGAACAAATCCATGACAACAACACTTGAAAAACTTTACGAAGTCTACCCAACAACCGCAAGCATCATTCCTTACAAAGATTGGGTCATCATTGCATTGAATGGATATAAAGGAACAGAAGTTGAGATTTACGAAACGGCTGATAGTCTTGAAGAGTTTGAAAACTTCGAACGCAGATTTGACCGCATTTACCAAGAAGCAGGAACATTCGAAGATTTTGGACATGCAGTTAAGTGGGCATTTGAAAAGATTGGAGAATAGCATGGACGCAAAAATTTTCAATAACCTTAAGGCAATCTATCCGGTTGGTACAAAGGTTAGATTAGTAAAAATGGAAGACCCACATCCGGTTCCGAAAGGAACACTTGGTACAGTTATTGGAGTAGACGACATTGGTTCACTCTTAGTAAAGTGGGAAAACGGCAGTTGCCTAAATGTTTTGTATGGTATTGATATCGTAGAAAAGGTAATGTGAGATGTGGGAATTTATGACTCGAACGGTTGGAGACAGACATTACGTTTGTGAGTTTCTCCGTGAAGACACAACAGACCCAAGAAACATATACGGTGCTAGAAATCCAATACTGACTGACAAGCTAGATGGTAACTATATCTACCAATATAGATATGGATATAAAATAGATAAAATGGACGATATTGACAGAACTGCCTGACAGGCTGTACTTGATAACTTTAATGAACTTTAAGAATGAACTCGAATTGAGTTCTTTTTTCTTGCTCTAAAGGAGGTGAGATTGTGGCAATCAGGGGACGAAAACCAAAGCCTACGAATATGAAAATACTTGAGGGAAACCCTGGTAAGCGACCACTCCCTACGAATGAAATTAAACCCAAACAAAAAGCCCCACGTTGCCCACAGTGGCTTGAGGATGATGCAAAGAAGGAGTGGAGACGGATGGGAAAAATTCTCGAACAGATGGGAATATTAACCGAAATGGACATGACAGCATTTGCAGGATATTGTCAAGCCTACGCTCGCTGGAAAGAGGCGGAAGAGTTCCTTTCCAAGCATGGCTCCATTATCAAAACTCCGAATGGCTATCTCCAACAAGTCCCTCAAGTCTCTATCAGCCAGACTAACCTCAAAATCATGCTTAAATTCTGTGAACAATTTGGTTTGACACCTTCAGCACGTAACCGTCTAGCAACGATGGATGCGGAAGTTGGTAGTGGTGATGAAATGGAAGATTTGTTAGGAGGAATTTTATGAGCTATCATTATGAACCAAGTCCATTCATGCTTCCAACCTCACACTATGATAAGGCAAAGGCTGATAGGGCAGTAACCTTTATCAATAACCTCTCCCACACCAAAGGCAAGTGGGCAGGAAAGCGATTTGATTTGTTGCCGTGGCAGGAGCAGATTGTCCGTGATCTATTTGGAATTGTCAAGGAAGATGGCAATCGTCAATTTCTAACAGCCTACATAGAAATTCCAAAGAAGAATGGCAAGTCAGAGCTAGCGGCAGCTATCGCTCTTTATCTACTATATGCGGATAATGAAGCCAGTGCAGAAGTTTATGGTGCGGCTTGTGACCGAAACCAAGCGTCAATCGTGTTTGATGTAGCCAAGCAAATGGTGCAGATGAGTCGCCCTTTGGAAAAGCGTTCAAAGATAATGGGAGCAACCAAGCGTATTGTAAATTATTCTAACGCTGGGTTTTACCAAGTTCTTTCTGCAGAGACTGGAACAAAACATGGACTAAACGTATCTGGCTTGGTCTTTGATGAAATCCACGCTCAGCCTAATCGTCATTTGTATGATGTATTAACCAAGGGGTCAGGAGACGCAAGGGAACAACCCCTCTTTTTTATTATCACGACAGCTGGAACGGATAGAAACTCTATCTGTTATGAGTTACATACCAAAGCATTGGATATTCTGAATGGTAGAAAGAAGGACACTTCATTCTATCCAGTGGTTTATGGTTTATCTGATGAAGATGATTGGAATGATGAAGCCAACTGGCTCAAGGCCAACCCTTCACTAGGGCATACAATTGGGATTGATCGTGTAAGAGAAGCCTACCAACAGGCACTTGATAATCCTGCAGAAGAGAATGTCTTTAAGCAGCTCCGTCTAAATATGTGGACAAGCTCAAGTGTTGCTTGGATTCCAGAACATGTTTATGCGAAGGGAAATGATCCTATCCAATATGAAAGTCTCAAGGGGCGTAGTTGTTATGCAGGTTTAGACCTTTCTAGTACGTCCGATATAACGGCTTTTGTCTTGGTGTTCCCTCCTAGATTTGAAGAGGAGAATTACATCGTACTGCCGTTCTTTTGGCTACCAGAAGATACATTGGAGCTGAGGTGTCGTCGTGACCATGTTCTGTATGATATTTGGGAGCGTCAGGGTTATATCAAAACTACAGAGGGTAATGTCGTCCACTACGGTTTTATCGAAAAATTTATTGAAGACTTATCGGAAATTTATCATATCAAGGAGATAGCCTATGACCGTTGGAATGCGACACAAATGGTTCAGAATCTAGAAGGGATGGGCATGACCATGGTGCCTTTCGGTCAGGGATATAAGGATATGAGTCCACCATCAAAGGAACTTTATAAACTAATGATGGAAGGTAAGATTCAACATGGTGGGCATCCAGTTCTGAAATGGATGGGACAAAACGTAGTCATGAGACAAGACCCTGCTGGCAATATCAAGCCTGATAAGGAAAAGTCAGTTGAGAAGATTGACGGTATTGTAGCACTCATTATGGGACTGGACCGTTGTATTCGTCATCAAACCGATGAAGGTAGTGTTTATGATGAACGTGGTATATTGAGTTTTTAGTTGACAAAATAAAGCAAAATACGTTACAATTGCAGTACAAAATTCAAAGGAGAAGTAGTATGGGAAAAACAGCCACTTTAAATGTACGTGTTGATTCGGATGATAAATTAAATGCAGAAAGTGTCTTGAAAGAGCTTGGAATGCCTATGTCTACATTGATTACCCTACTATTAAAGCAGGTTTCTATGACACGAAGCATTCCGTTTGATATTGCCTTACCACAAGCACCTTCTTCTGTGGATGTCTCACCACTGTCTGCTGGTGAATTGAAAGACCTGTTGGTGCAGAGCTATCACTCAGCGGATCATGAAGAAACGATTTTGGCGGAAGATTTTTTCAAAGGTATTAAAGGGGTAAATTAATGATTGAATATCCCGTGAGATTGACAAAACAAGCCAGTGACGATTTGACTGCCATTTATCGCTTTATTGCGATAGAGCTACAATCACCCTTAACAGCAGATAAAAATATCCATCTCTTTGAACAATCCATCAAATCCTTATCAACGTTTCCAGAACGTTGTCCTATTCTTGAAGGGTTTGAGAGTGAGGGTATTGTGATTCGAAAACTTATTGTTAAAAACTATGTTATATTTTATCGTTTTGTTGGAGAGGTTGTAACTGTACTTCGAGTATTACATGGTACTTCTAACATTGATGCATTATTGAGAGATATTGCAGAAGATAATGATGTGAACTAATATTGGCATCTCCAAGCGGAGGTGCTTTTTCTATTCAAAGTGTTCAAAAAATAGTTGATAATATCGCCAAAATGACTTGATAAGTCCTTGCTTCTACGGTAATATGTGACTACAAAAAGAAGAGGGGAACAAAACAATGGCAACAAAAGCACGGATTGGATTATTGACGAAAAACCATACAGCACAAACAATCGAGGTAGCGTATGAAGGATATCCAGAATACACTGGGGAACTTCTAAAGAAACACTTTAAATCAAGCAAAGAAATTCGTGCATTACTTCAGAAAGGTGATATCATTCAGCTTGAAGATAGTCTTGATAAAATTGAACACGATGACTTACAGGGGAATGCCCAGCAACATCGTTTCATCGGTGACATCAGTCAATTGGCAGAGGATACCTTGGCAGATTACATTTATCTTTTTCAAGAAAGTGATAGAACATGGTATCTTCTTGAAGAAGGAGAGATGAAAAACATCTAAGAACAAACGATAAGCACTTCAATCGAGGTGCTTTTTTCGTACTCAAAAGGAGGAACTATGGGACTACTAGATTTACTGGGACGTAAGCGTGCTAGGGATAAACCACGGAATAGTTATGAAGGCCAGGACTTTTCATATCTGTTTGGACGAACTAGCAGTGGGGAGAATGTGGATGAGTTTAAAGCTATGCAGACGACTGCTGTTTATGCTTGTGTCCGTATCTTGGCAGAAGCAGTTGCTTCACTCCCCATTCATGTTTATGAGAGAACGGCAACTGGAAAGGAGAAAAAGGTGGAACATCCCCTTTATTTTCTCTTACATGATGAACCTAACCCTGAGATGTCATCCTTTGTTTTTAGAGAAACCTTGATGACTCATTTACTGATATGGGGCAATGCCTATGTCCAGATTATCCGAGATAGGAGTGGACAGGTTATAAGTCTCTACCCACTTTTACCAGATAAGATGTCTGTTCATCGGGACGAGAGTGGTAAGCTCTATTACAAATATAAGCGTCAGTCAGAAGAAAATCCTAACTTTAAGGAAATGGGAGATGCTATATTGAAAGCAGAGGATGTCCTTCATGTTCCTGGTCTAGGTTTTGACGGCTTGATAGGTTATTCTCCAATAGCTCTTGCGAAAAATGCTATCGGTATGACCTTAGCTACGGAAAACTATGGGGCATCATTCTTTAAAAATGGTGCAAATCCAGGTGGCGTTTTGGAACACCCAGGTATTCTCAAAGATCCTAAACGAGTGAGAGATTCATGGAATGCAGTCTACAATGGGGTAAACAATGCCCATAAAGTGGCAGTTCTTGAGGAAGGGATGAAATACACTCAAGTAGGCATTCCACCTGAAGAAGCCCAGTTTCTCCAAACTAGAAAATTCCAAATCAATGAAATTGCAAGGCTCTACCGCATTCCACCTCATATGGTTGGCGACTTGGAGAAATCCTCATTTTCAAACATTGAGCAACAATCTCTAGAATTTGTTAAATATACCTTAGACCCTTGGGTAGTTCGTCTCGAACAGGCTTTCAAGAGGTCTCTTTTTTTACCTGAAGAAAAGAAAACCTACTTTGTGAAGTTCAATGTGGATGGTCTTCTTCGTGGCGATTATCAGAGTCGAATGAATGGCTATGCGATTGGGAGACAAAATGGCTGGCTATCGACAAATGATATACGTGAACTTGAGGACTTGAACCTCCTTTCAGATGAGGAAGGAGGCAATCTCTACTTGATAAACGGAAACATGACGAAACTGAAGGATGCAGGCGGCTTTATGAAACAAGCACCGCCAGAACAAGAAACTAAACCCGAGGAGGATATAGATGCATAAGTTTTGGAATTTTACAGAAGATGATAGCGGTCGAACTCTTCGAATCGAAGGACAGATTGCTGATGAGACGTGGTTTGGTGATGAAGTCACGCCACAAGTATTTAAAAATGATTTACATGCAGGAAACGGAGACATCACCCTCTGGATTAATAGTCCAGGGGGTGATGTTTTTGCGGCTGCTCGAATCTATAACATGTTAATGGATTACAAAGGTGATGTCCATGTAGTGATTGATGGCTTAGCCGCAAGTGCTGCGAGTGTCATTGCCATGGCAGGTACAACGGTTTCAATGAGTCCAGTTGCCATGATGATGATTCACAACCCTTGGACTGTAGCACAAGGTGAAGCCAAGGATATGCAGAAAGTCATTGAAATGTTGGGAGAAATTAAGGAATCCATCATCAATGCCTACGAACTAAGAACGGGACTTTCAAGAACCAAGCTATCACACCTCATGGATTCAGAGTCTTGGTTCAATGCCAAAAAGGCTGTTGAACTAGGCTTTGCGGACAAGATTCTCTTTGACAAACAAAAGGATCAGGGACTGGAGACTAAGAGCTATTCCTTCAGTCGAAATGCTGCACAACAAGATTTACTTGTAAAAATGCAGGCGAAACTTGAAGTACAACAACCAAAGAAAACAATCCCTATCAATCAGTTGGAAAAACGATTGAATTTGCTCAAATAACGAAAGGAATATGAACTGATGTCTAAATTACTTGAATTGAAAGAAAAACGTAACCAAGCTTGGCAACAAGCAAAATCCTTCCTTGATTCTGTTCGCACAGAAGACGGACTTGTATCAGAGGAAGATTCCAAACGCTATGATGACATGGAAGCAAAAATCAACCTCTACAATCAAGAGATTGCTCGGTTGGAGCGGCAAGAAAAGATTGACCTTGAACTTCCTCAACCAGCCTCTCGGGCTCTAATTGGTCAGCCCACTACTGTTTTGAATGACAAGACTACTGAAGAGGAAAAGAAAGGTGTCGCTTCAGAAAGCTATGCCAAGACATTTTGGACAAGTGTCCGTAAGCGTCACTTCTTTGATGTTAAAGACGTCCTTCGAGTAGGAGAAGATACCGAAGGTGGTTATCTTGTTCCTGATGAGTATGAGAAGAAACTGGTTCAAGGATTACAAGAAGAGAATTTCTTCCGTAGCCTTGCGACTGTCATTAAAACCTCTAGTGGTGAGCGTAAGATTCCTGTTGTGACTGGACACGGTTCAGCATCATGGATGGATGAAAATGGTATTTATCCAGAAACAGAAGAAACCTTTGGTCAGGTGACACTAGACTCTCATAAGATTGGGACTGCCATTCGCATTTCAGAAGAGTTGCTTAACGATTCAGTCTTTGACCTTGAATCCTATATGACAGCTGAATTTGCTCGTCGTATTGGAACGGAAGAAGAAAAAGCATTCTTGATTGGTGATGGTTCTAAGAAACCAACTGGAATCTTTACTCAGGCAGATTTAACTGGTCCAACAACTGCTACAAAGGATATTACCTTTGACGACATGATTGAATTGTATCATTCTCTACCTGCACCCTATCGTAAGAACGCAGTTTGGATTTTACATGATACGACTGTTAAAGCTATCCGTAAACTCAAGGACAACAACGGTAATTACATTTGGCAGCCATCCACTCAAGCTGGACAACCAGATTTGATTCTAAATCGTCCATACTACACATCGACATTTGCCCCACTACCTGAAGCAGGAAACAAAGCCATTGCATTTGGTGATTTCTCTTATTATTGGATTGCGGATCGTCAGGGCCGTACCTTTAAACGTCTGAATGAACTCTATGCCAATAATGGACAGATTGGTTTTCTTGCTTCACAACGTGTGGATGGTAAGTTAGTCCTACCTGAAGCCGTTAAGACTTTAACTGTGAAGGCTAAGTAATGATGGTTAGTTTAGCAGAAGCAAAACAGTATCTCAAAGTGGAACACGATGATGAGGATGGACTGATTGAGCAATTGCTTGAAACCAGTCAACAACTCTGTGAAGATATTTTGCGACAATCAATTTATTCAGAAGTTATAAAGACGGCAATCCTATATGGGGTTGCCTATCTTTATGAACATAGAGAAGATGCAAATCATAGAGAGTTGAAGGAGACGCTTTATCACATATTGTTGGCTGAACGAAAGGATGTGTTCTGATGAAGATTGCACCTTTGAGGGAACGCTTGTCGTTTCATGTTCGACAGATTGTTCAAGATGAGATTGGCAATGAAAGTTCGACTTGGATACCTTTATTTGAACGGTGGTGCTCTTGTCGTCCTCTTACCTTGACCGAAAGGGATGGGAGGGTGACGAAACTGGAACAAGAGAAAGTCCAGTTCACCCTCAGGTATGAAAAAGCAATTCTTGGACTTCATTCCTTAACGACTCGCATTAAATTTCGTGGTCAAACCTATGAGGTTGAGTCGATTGATGGAGATACAGTGCCAAGGCAACTGATTTACATCGTCGCCATTAAGGAGGAGAGTTATGACTAGAATTGAATTGGGTGCACTAGAATCTGCCATCGCAAATGAGCTGGCTGAGTATGTGCAGGACACTACAGAGGTGATGCGTGAAGTTGTGGAGAAAGTCACTGAGGAATCTATTGAAACCTTGAAAGCAGTTTCACCTAGAAAGAGTGGTTCCTATGCCAAAGGGTGGAAAAGTAAAGCAACGATTGATACCAGTACAGGTCTAACTAAAACCATTCATAATCGAACACCAGGCCTGACGCATCTATTAGAAAATGGTCATGCCAAAAGCTCTGGTGGGCGAGTTGAGGGAATCAAGCATATCGCTCCCGTTGAGAAATACGCGATACAATCCTTAGAAGAAAAGCTGAGAAAGCGAGTGTGATAAGACATGTTACTGAGTGAAATGTACTCCATTCTCAAAGAATTACAGATCCCAGTCGCCTACCATCATTTTGAAGAAGGGAGTCATCCAAGACCACCGTATCTAGTATATTTGGTGACTGATTCAGATAATCATGGTGCAGACAATTGGACCTATCATAAGCATAATAACCTGCAAGTGGAACTCTATACCACTAAGAAAGATTTAGCAACTGAAAAAAAGGTGGAGTCATTATTTGATAGCCACCGTATTTATTTTGAAAAAGTAGAGACCTATATCTCATCTGAGAAACTCTATCAAATAACCTATTACATCACATTACACGGAGGATAATATGGCTGAAAAGAATAAGGTCACCTTTGGACTACAAGATGTCCATTGGGCGGAAGTTACAAGCGAAGGTTCTGATGGTACGTTGACATATGGCAATGTGGAACGACTTCGTGGTGCTGCAGAATTAACCCTTGAACCAACAGGAGATAAGGGTTCTTATAAGGCAGACAATATCAATTTTTATACAACGGAGTCAAACGATGGTTATGAAGGAACGCTAAAAGTTGCTCTTCTAACGCAGGAATTTTTGACTCGAGTCCTCGGAGAGCAGTTGGATGCGACGACAAATACCATTTCAGAAATCGCAAATAGCGAAAAGAAAAATTTTGCGTTGATGTTCCGTTTTGAAGGGGATAAAAAAGAAACATTACACGTTTTGTATTATTGTTACGCATCTCGTCCGACTGTTGGTTCAAAAACCAAGTCAGGTTCAGATATCAATGAGGTAGAGTTGACCTTTACGGCCAGTCCTCGCCCACTTGATAAGGTTGTGCGTCGACGAACAACAGAGGAAACGAGCGATGAGATTCGTCAAAACTGGTTCAAGGCAGTTTTTGAACCTCGTAAGTAAGGAGTAGGCAATGAGAGAAAGTATTACTATAGCAGGTACGACCTACGAGTTAGCAACCAATGCCTACACACCAATTGCTTATAAAGAGCAGTTTGGCAAGGACTATTTCCAAGATTTATTCTCGATGGTCAATAGTCAAGCAATCCTCGCAAAACTTGACCAGTTGGAAGAAGGAAAAGATTTACAGTCACATCATATTGATGTTTCTATTTTGTCTGATTTCGATATGACATTTTTCCATCGGATATTTTGGGTCTTTGCAAAGTCTGCCAATCCACGAGTGAAACCATTTGTAGATTTTTATATGGAGATGGAAGAATTTCCAGTGCAGGATATTGCCCCTGTCTTGATGAATATGTTGAACCAAGGGATGTCAACTAGAAAAAAGCAGATGAAACAGAAACAGCGAGCGAGGAAATCTTCACAGTAGAGAGCTATTTCTCCTGTTGTAAGGAGACTGGATTGACCATTGACGATTTAAAACATATCTCTATTGGGATGGCACTTGACTACCAAACGGATTATGTTGAGATGCGTACTCGGGAAACTTCTCAAACACGCCCAGCAACTCAAGCTGATTTTGATAATTTCTGATGGTAGAAAGGAGGGACTATGGCTGGAAACATAAAGGGAATTACGATTGAAATTGGTGGCGATACCCAACCATTGCAGGATGCCCTAAAGGGTGTAAACAAACAAGCATCTGAAGCTACCAAAGAACTAAGACAAATTGATAAGGCTCTCAAGTTTGATACAGGCAATGTCACCCTCCTTTCTCAAAAGCAGGAAGTATTAGCTAAACAAGTTGAAACAACTCGAGAAAAGCTAGCAACATTAAGGCAAGCACAGGCTCAGGTTGAGGCTCAGTTTAAGGCAGGTACCATTGGAGCAGATCAGTACCGTGCCTTTCAACGTGAGGTGGAAACTACCAAAAATGTTCTGACTAGTTATGAGGGTAAACTTGCAAGTGTCACACGAACCATTTCTGAAAACGGCAGTCAGGTTGATAGTAATAAGGCTAAACTACAAGCACTTCAGTCAGAACAGGCTCAATTAGTATCTGAGAGTGAGAAGTTAACAAGTTCTATTAAGGTTCAAGAATCAGCTCTTAGCTCAAACGCAAGTGAGTCCGATAAGCTAGCACTTACCCATCAAAAGGTGACTGGGCATTCGGAGATATTGGAGCGACAGATTCAAAATTTAGAGAAACAACTGGAGCTGACAAAGAGTGAATTTGGTGATCAGTCAATAGAAGCCAATAAACTGGAGAAAACACTCAATGAAACCAAGGTAGCCTACAACCACCTTCAAAATGAGATGGAGGAAATGGCATCTAGTTCAGATGTTGCAAAGTCTAATCTATCTGAAACCAATCAGCTCCTTAAAGCTGACCTCCTAATGGAGTTCGGTGACCAAATTGGTGAATTATCTCAGAAACTAGTTGATTTTGGGAAACAATCCTTGGATGCCTTTCTTGAAATAGATGAAGGGATGGATGTGATTGTCACAAAGACAGGGGCAACTGGAGCTGCCCTTGACGAGATGACAGATATGGCTAAACAGCTTGCGACAGAGATACCGACAGATTTCAATACCGCTGGGACTGCAGTTGGCCTATTGAATACGCAATTTGATTTGACAGGCGATGCCCTAAAATCAGCATCCACTCAACTGATTCAGTTCTCTGAAATCAATGGTAGTGATGTTTCAAGCTCTGCAATTTCTGCAAAACAAGCCATTGAAGCCTATGGCTTGCAGGCTAGTGATTTGGCAAGGGTTCTCGATACAGTCACTTACACAAGTCAAGAAACTGGAGTCGGTGTTCAGGAGTTGATGGACAAGGCAGTTGCAGGAGCACCTCAGATAAAATCACTCGGTTTATCATTTGATGATGGTGTGACCCTTATGGGGCGGTTTGAGAAAGCAGGCGTGGATTCATCTGCGGCTCTCTCTTCATTATCCAAAGCAGCAGTAGCTTATGCCAAAGATGGCTTAACTCTGAAAGATGGCTTGGCTGGTACGGTTGAACAAATCAAACAATCCACCAGTGAAACAGAAGCACTGTCTTTGGCATCAGAGGTATTTGGCAGTAAAGCGGCTCCACGCATGGTTGATGCCATTAAACGAGGAGCTTTAACATTTGAAGACCTAGCAGGGACAGCGGAAAAAGCTGCAGGTATCGTCACTCAAACCTACGAGGGTACGCTTGATCCAATTGACCAGTTCACAACAGCACAAAATAGTGCCAAGTTGGCAATGGGAGAAATAGGTGATGCAATTGCCTCAACACTTGCCCCAGTACTACAAGTCTTGGCTGAGTTATTGCAGCAGGTTGCGACATGGTTTTCTGGTCTTTCAGAACCAATTAAACAGTTCTTGGTAATTGTCGGACTTTTAGTTGCTGGCTTTGGGTTATTACTCCCAGTTTTTCTTGCTCTCCAAGCTGCCGCTATGGCTATGGGAACTACCATTGTCGGTTTACTAACAGCAGCAGCTCCCATAGTTGGTATGGTTTTAGGAGTAATTGCGGTTATAGCCCTATTGGTTGTTGGGATTCAACAACTCTGGCAACATAACGAAGGATTTCGGACGGCTGTTCTGGAAATATGGACGGCTATCTCTGGCTTTATATCAACCGTCATTCAAGAAGTTTCAAGTTTTATCATGTCTATTTGGGGGACGCTTACTACGTGGTGGAGCGAAAACCAACAACTGATTCTTGATGCAGTAAACACAGTATGGAATGCCATTTCATCTGTCATCACTACTGTAATGACAATTCTTGGACCATTGATTCAAGCTAGTTGGGAAAATATCAAACTCATTATCACAACCGCATGGGACATGATAAAGATAGTGGTTGAAACAGCTATCAATGTGGTTCTAGGAATCATTAAAGCTGTGATGCAAGTCATAACTGGTGATTGGGCGGGTGCTTGGGAAACGATTAAGCAGGTACTTTCAACGGTATGGGAGGGAATTACATCTCTTATATCCATTGCATTAAACTTCATTGCCCAATTTATTACAACTGCTTGGACGGGTATCAAGAATACCATCTCAAATGTACTATCTGCCATTAGTTCTGTTATTTCAACTATATGGTCAGCTATTCAATCGACAATATCCAGTGTCCTGTCTGCGATTGCTTCAACAGTATCAACTATATGGAATGGTATCAGAAGTACCATATCAAACATCTTGAATGGGATATCCAGCACTGTTTCATCAATTTGGAACGGTATAAAAAATACCATTTCAAGTGCTATCAATGGTGCAAGAGATGCCGTGAGTAATGCCATCAATGCTATTAAAAATCTCTTTAACTTCCAAATCAGATGGCCGCATATTCCCCTTCCTCATTTTCGAGTGTCAGGCTCTGCCAATCCACTCGATTGGTTGAAGGGCGGAATTCCAAGAATCTCCATTGATTGGTATGCCAAAGGAGGAATTTTAACCAAACCAACCGCATTTGGTGTAAATGGCAATAGCCTAATGGTAGGGGGTGAGGCTGGAAAAGAAGCAGTCTTGCCTTTGAATGAACAAACATTGGGTGCAATTGGTCGAGGAATCGCAAAGACCATGACAAGCAACATGCCCACCATTCAGATCACCATTACTGGAAATACAGTAAGAGAAGAGACTGACCTTCACCGACTTGCGGAGATGGTTGGAGAGAAATTAGTGTATGAATTAGAACGTCAGCAAGTATTGAGAGGAGTGAAACCATGATTAGACATAATGCATTAACCATTGGTGGAGTAACCACGGCTAGTTTTCCTTTTAAGATAATCGTGGAAGATAGCCCTTCTATCACAGTTAGTGAAAGTAAGACGCAATTGATAGAACACCAAGGTCTGTCAGGTGCGGTTCTTCAAACCAATCCTCGCAGAAGTGTCATGGAACTGAGCTATACCCTCTATCTTGTTAAACCTAGTGAAGAACAGTTATTTTCCTTTTTGAAGCTATTTTTGAAAGAAGGATTCTGGCTTGAGAACGCTAGTTTCAAGACCATACGCTTTTGGTGTTACAAGGTTCACCATACTCCAGTTCAAAAGGATAAGCTGGGGGTGTATGAACTTAAGGTTACCTTTTCTTGTCACCCAACCAAGTGGTTCAAAACGACAACCTCGCAAGTGTTTAGAACCAGTGGTGTTTTGCGATGTCAAGGTTCAGCCATCGCTTTTCCAAAGATTACCATAAGTGGCAACTCGAGTAGTGAAATTAGCTTTACAATTGGGGAAGATGTCATCCGCTTGGAGCGATTACAAGAAACACTCATTATGGATAATAATCCTAGTCAGCCAAGTTTTAAGACACAAAGAGGTCAGCCTGTAAAATGGTCTGGTGATTTTCTTTCTATAGATGCAGGTAGGAATGACTCAGTTGGAGTTGTCTTAGGTGCTGGCATCACATCATTAACAATAGAAATGAATTGGGGGTGGGCATAGAGTGCTATCGTTATTAGACAAAACGGTTCGAACGGCAAAATGGCATGGGAAACCACTCCCAGAGACCATAAAAGCAAGTGTCAAGGAAACCTTGAATGGGGATTTCGTCCTGAACTTTACCTATCCGATCACAGACAGTGGACTATTTCGAGAGTTAAAAGAGGACTACCTCGTTCGTAGCCCAGTTCCAGTATTGGGACATCAGTTGTTTCGGATAAAGAAAGTTATCGAAGGAGACACCAGTCTTGAAGTTGTGGCCTATCATATATCAGATGATGTCATGACTAGGTTGGTATCGCCATTTAGATGTGAACAGGTACCCTGTGCAACTGCCCTATCAAGCATGGTCATGGCAAGTAAGTCTCCACTGGGAGATTTTTCTTTTACAAGTGATATTGTCAAGAACAGAACCTATACAACAGACAAGGAGCAGACGCTTTACTCCACACTTCTGGATGGTAAACACTCTATCCTTGGAACTTGGGAGGGAGAATTGGTTCGAGATAACCTTGCCCTATCAATTAAGAGTGAGCGAGGACAAGACCGTGGAGTTGTTATCTCTACTCACTACAATTTGAAAAAGTATCAACGAACCAAAGAAAGTTCACAGATTATCACTCGTATCCATGCCACTTCAAGCTTTAAACAAGAGGGGCGGGATAGGGAGACTGTACTTCAAGTCACTGTAGACAGTCCATTGATAAACACCTATCCTTTCATCAATGAAGTGACCTATACCAATAATCATCTCAGAACTCGTCAAGAGTTAATAGAGTGGGCTAGTAGCAAGTTTCGCTTAGAGGGAATAGATAAGCCAAAAGATGCCATCATCATTGAGGCATTTGAGTTAGATGGTCAAACGGTTCATCTAGGTGATACCGTAACTTTAAAAAGCAAGCTACACGACATTGATGTGCGGAAGAAAGCCATCGCTTATGATTATGATCCTTTAGCTAAGAATTACCGCTCTATCACTTTTGATGATAAGGCAAGTATCGGTACAGGTAAAACTGGCGGAAGCCTAACTACACTAGCAAATAATCTCCTTGATGGGAATAAGCGAAGTGAGGATGTTGCCACTGAAATTGCCCTTGAGAATGCCAATAGAGCCTTTGAAGCAGAATTTGAGAAACGTCAAGTAGCCATCGATAACGCTATCGAACAGGCTCAAAGTCATGGGGAGGTCTATGCGGATCGATTAAAGGCTAGCATTGATAATGAACTTACTTCTATTCACCAACAGATGCGACAACAGGAAGAGGAGCATCAGCGTACAACTCGTGATTTATTGGCAAAGGCTGGGGTAAATACCAACCTAGCCACAGAAGCCAAACAAAAGGCAGAACAGGCTCAAACTGGGGCAACTGAAGCCCTCAGAAGGGCAGAACAAGCCAAGCTTGATGCCATTCAAGAAGCTAACCGATTGACTTCAACGGAGCGTAGCCAAACAGAGTCAAAGATTGCGACAGCAAAATCACAAGCTATCACTGAAGCTAGTCGATTAGTTGATGTAGCAAAATCACTATTAAGTGGACAGTTGGCTACTGTCAGTACCAATCTCTCGCAAACCAAGGAGGATATAAAACTTCTTGCGAGTAAGCAACTGGTGGATAGTCTGACTGGTCGAGTAACCGGTGCCGAATCCATGATTCAAGTACAAGCAGACCAAATTTCTCAGCGAGTAAAGACTAGCGATTTTAACCAAGCAAAACAGAGAATCGAAACTGCCGAGTCCTCGATTACGCAATTGGGGAATCGCATAACAACTGAAATCAGTCAGGTGGATGCGAAAATTCCAACTAGCCTAGATGGTCTAAATTTGATGACTGGTACTCGTGATTGGTCGAATAGAGGAAATGCCTGGCATTTAGGAAATAACTGGTCCACTGAAACGGAGAATTTTAGGGGACTAGTAGTTCGTTCTACCCAAGCGGGTTATAACGGAAGTCATCAGAATATTGTTGTGAAAGCAGGAGATGTCATTACTTTTAGCTTTTATGCCAAAGCGAATCAGCCACTTTCTTCCATCAAAGTTTCAACGATTTGGTCCGGTTCTAGTGTCTATCGTGCTCCAGTCGCAAGTGTGAGGGAATCGGACGATATCATATCTGTCACAAGTGACTGGAAACGCTACTGGAAAACTGTTCATGTCATATCTGATGGTTCACTCCAATTTCGAACGGAGTACAATGGCAGCACTATCCCAAATGGCAATAAATTCTATGTGGCAGGATTGAAAGTAGCAAAAAGTTCACTGGATACAGGCTATTCAGAAAATCCAGCAGATATAGCTGGTGAATTGACCACCCAACGGACACTCATCACTCAAACGGCTTCTGGTGTGGAGCAGGTTTCTACAAGATTAACCGAGACAAATGGAAAGATTTCTAGTAGTGAGACACAGATTCGACAATTAGTTTCGGATGTAACATCAAAGGTTAGTCAAACGGATTTCAATAACTTGAAACGAACTGTTGAAGGACATACTACATCCATCCAACAGTCGCAACAATCAATCTTACTTAAGGCTGATAAGACAGTTCTTGAGGGGGTCAAAACAACCGCTGACAATGCCTTGGCTAAGGCCAATGCAAACGCAAGTCAGATTACTCAAACAAAGGCAGATTTAAGGATTGCCAATGACGCCATCTCACAGAAAGTCGCAAAGACGGATTTTAATAACTTGACTGGTCGAGTAGCAAGTGCAGAAACCACTATCCGAACACAGGCTGGGCAAATTGAACAACGACTAACAAGTACGCAAGTTGAATCTGCCATTAACTCAAAAGGCTACCAAACCAAGTCTCAGGTTGATTCCAATATAACGAGTCGTGGCTATCTCACAAGCAGTTCGTTACAACCCTATGCAACGACAAATAGTGTGCAGAATTTGGTTAGAACCACCTCTGATAGTTTTACTCAACGAATCAGTCAAACGGAAAGCAGAATCCCTACCTCAGTTTCGCATCGCAACTTGATAGCTGGTACTTCGGATAGATGGGGTGCTTATCAGATGATAAATGTCAATGGTAACTGGGTGGCCTCTTTAGGGAGAGTTCAATTTGGAGATGGAAGTGGCATTTATGTTGGGTCAAAAGTGCATTTATATGTTCATATCTCAGCGGATGAGATTACCTTTGACCCAGCGGTGACGACTCGTACTATGAAACTTCAAGGTCCAATTTTGGATAATCAAAATGCTTGGACATGGACTAACTGGAATTTGTATCACCCTTTCTATAATAAATGGAGCAGTAATTTGACGACGGGTAACAACTATCGGTTAATTAAACTAACCTCTACCATCACTCAAGAGATGTACCAACAGTCTAAAGGATTTGAACTTCAAGTCAGAATTGATGGAGTTAAAACAGGTAAGTTCCATGTGAGAGCTTTAATGGTATCAACTGGTGATATCTTTCCAGACTATTGGACACCATCATTAGACGACTTTACGACAGTAACTGACTTTCATGAAGTGCGGGATACTGTAAGTAGTCACACTCGTACCATTGGAGATCACACCAATCAAATCAGTCAGGTTGTTCAAACGGCTAATGGGATTGTGACACGAGTTGGCAATCTAGAAACAAGTCGAGCGACAACTGCCACAGTAACTGCCATTCAAACGCAGGTTTCAACACTTGCAGGGGCGTGGTCGGTTCGAAATCTGACCAGTGCAGGAACAGTCCTGAGTCAGCTCAATCTCAATAAGGATGGCACAGTCAAGATTGATGGAAAACTCGTTCAAATAACAGGTACAACCTATATCCAAGATGGAGTGATTGCGAGCGGTAAGATTGCCAGTCTTGATGCAGGCAAGATTACGTCAGGCATCATCTCAGCAGCTCGAATTGGAGCGGAAGCTATCACTGCGGATAAGTTAAAGGTTGACCAAGCTTTCTTTACCAAGTTCATGGCAACGGAAGCATATCTCAAGCAGTTGTTTACCAAATCTGCCTTTATAACCCAAGTACAGTCAGTAACCCTATCTGCCAACAAAATTTCTGGAGGTATTTTGTCAGCAATCAATGGAGCTATGAAAATCAATTTATCACTTGGAAACATTAAGTTCTATACAAACTCTCCATCCATTTCTCGAGAGGTTAGTGGCTATCCCCACCAATGGGTTTCTTTCGAGACAGGAACGTCAAATGGGAAACCATGTGGTGTAACCATTATCGGTTCGAATCGATGGAACAACTGGAATGCCAATGACGGTGGCTTTGTAGGAATTCGAGCATGGAATGGTACTGATACCGACCAAATTGATGTGGTAGGTGATAAAGTACGTTTAGCCAGTGCCCCATATACCAATCCAGATGGGTGGGAAATAGTAACCTTGCCTAACCGATTGAGTATTGATGCCTTTAAAGCATCCGACCGACCAAGTTCCATCTTGAATATCGGTGATATCCGCATCTATCGAAATGGGACAACCTATGTCAGCCTGAAAGATGTACTTCATCAATTCAATCATAATTTTAAACACTTAGTAAACATCACAGGTCGAGGTGACGTCATCTTGACATGGGATACGATTAAATAAAGGAGTTCACAGATGAATATAGAACAAATCAACCAATCACTAAAACTAACTATCCAGGAGCTTGTCACAAAGCTATCTGATGAAATTACCGCTAAGAACCTCATTGCTATTCAATTGGTGGAAAGGGATGAGGAACTTAGCCTATTGCGTAAAGAAAAACAGGAATTGACTGAGCTATTAGAAGTTCAGACAAAACCTGAAGAAGGGAAAGGAGAATAGTTATCATGGCACTTCTCAATATTGACAAAATAACAGAACCATTTGATTTGGAGACAGCTCTCACTTACATGCGTAAGAATGGAGAATTCATTCGTTGTAAGACAGCAGAGCAGGATTTTTACATGTATCTTGAAGAAGTAAGGCGGCCTGTCATTAAAAATGGAAAGCGGCAGTTGGTTACAACAGAAACAGTTTGGGCTTTTAATCAGTGGGGTAGTACGACATTAACTCTGAACCTTTCTGATTTATTCCATGAATGTTTTTATCTGATGCGGTTTGATGAGAATGGTCAACCGGATTGGTCAGACCCTGCCATTGTGCAGGAAGGTTCAGTAGAAAGTGAGGTGACCGATGAAGGAACTGTTAACTCTTAATAAGATTTTATTTTCCATGATTGGAGGCTTGATTGGTAGTCTATTTGGAGAGTTGGATGGTATCCTTTATGCCCTACTTGTCTTCATTATTATTGACTATCTAACAGGAATTTTTGCGGCAGTTGTAGAGAAACAATTGTCAAGTAGTATCGGTTTTCGTGGCATCTTTAAAAAGATAGCCATTTTATTTTTAGTTTCACTAGGTCATCTGATTGATACAGCCATTATCAAGCAAGGAGGAACGATTCGAACCATGGTCATTTTCTTTTATCTCAGTAATGAGGGGTTAAGTATTCTAGAAAATACCGTTCGAATTGGTCTACCAATACCTGAGAAACTACAAGCAATCTTAAAACAAATCAACGAGAGGTGAGAAGATATGGGAAAACATCTAGTCATTTGTGGTCATGGTCAAGGGCGAACAGGCTATGATCCTGGAGCTGTGAATACCAAACTAGGCATCACAGAAGCAGGAAAGGTTCGAGAATTAGCCAAGTTAATGTCTAAGTACAGTGGACAACAGATTGATTTTATTACCGAACAAAATGTTTATGATTATCGGAGTATTACTAGTATTGGTAAGGGATACGACTCGATTACTGAATTGCACTTCAATGCCTTTAATGGTAGTGCCAAAGGAACAGAAGTCTTGATTCAATCTTCCTTAGAAGCGGATAAGGAAGATATGGCTATCCTATCTCTTCTTTCACGTTATTTCCAAAATCGTGGCATTAAGAAGGTAGATTGGCTCTATAATGCCAACCAAGCAGCAAGTCGTGGATACACCTATCGTTTGGTGGAAATTGCCTTCATTGATAATGAACAAGATATGGCGATTTTTGAGAACAAGAAAGAGGATATTGCGAGAGGTCTGGTATCAGCTATAACAGGGGTTGAAGTCAAGACCATAGTTCCCTCGACACCCAGTTCAACCGTTGGGAGTTCAGGAACTCCTTCAAAACCAATCTATCTTGTTGGTGATAGTCTTAGGGTGTTGCCTCATGCTACTCATTATCAGACTGGTCAGAAAATCGCCAACTGGGTCAAGGGGCGCACCTACAAAATCCTCCAAGTGAAGAATGTTCACCATTCCAACAGTAAGAGAGCATATCTACTTGATGGAATCAAGTCTTGGGTGCTTGAGCAGGATGTGGAAGGAACAACTAAAGGCCATAGTGAGCAGACCTATCAAGCACAGAAAGGCGATACGTATTATGGAATCGCTCGGAAGTTTGGTTTAACAGTTGATGCTCTTCTTGCGGTAAATGGCTTGAAGAAGACGGATATTTTAAGAGTTGGACAAACTCTAAAGGTCAACGCGGCTTCAAGGACAACAACCGCTATTCCAACCAGTGTTGCAAGCCGTGTGGTTGCGTCCGCTTTATCTAAGGTCGGTCAAAAGGTGACTGTTCCATCTAACCCTTATGGCGGACAGTGTGTTGCCTTGGTGGATAAGATTGTTCAAGAACTTACGGACAAGAATATGTCCTATACTAACGCCATTGATTGTTTGAAGAAAGCAAAATCAAATGGTTTTCAAGTAATCTACGATGCTTGGGGTGTGAATCCTAAAGCAGGTGATTTTTATGTCATTCAGACGGATGGTTTGGTATATGGTCACATTGGTGTCTGTGTGACGGATTCAGATGGAAAAAGTATTGATGGTGTGGAACAGAATATTGATGGATATTCTGACCATAATAAGAACGGTATCAATGACCAATTGGAAATTGGTGGCGGTGGTATCACTCGTCGTGTGAAACGTCAATGGATGGCGGATGGCTCACTCTACGATTCTACTGGAACAGTTAAACTTGGTAAAGTTGTTGGTTGGTTTAGAATTTCATAATTAAGATATAAGCCTGGTGGGAACATCAGGCTTTATTTTTTTGCCTTTTTTTCAAAAAGTGCGGAAAAATCGCTCCCAAACCTACCTAGTAAAGTAGGAGGAATATTTGTATTCCATGAACTATGGCATAAATTTATCAGGTCGAATTAGTTTGTCTGATAACTTGACTAATATCCTTTTTAGAGTGATATATAGTGTGCCATTACATAGGAAGGAGAGTAAATGTCCGTAAAGAAGATTAGAGTCAATAGACAAAAACATAGGAAGAGAGTCTGTGCCTACATTCGAGTTTCGACGACCAATGGAAGTCAGTTAGAATCGTTAGAAAATCAGAAACAGTATTTTGAAAACCTGTATTCCAATAGAGACGATATTGATTTTGTAGGTGTTTATCATGATAGAGGTATATCTGGTTCTAAGGATAATCGTCCAAATTTTCAAGCTATGATTGAAGATTGTCGTAAAGGTATGATTGATGTTATCCACACCAAGTCTATTGCCCGCTTTGCCAGAAACACGGTTACAGTTCTTGAAATTAGTCGTGAACTGAAGGCAATTGGAGTAGACATATTCTTTGAGGAACAAAACATTCATACCCTTTCAAGTGAAGGGGAAGTGATGCTTTCAGTATTAGCAAGTATTGCCGAGGACGAGTTAAGGAGTATGAGTGGCAATCAACGTTGGGCTTTTCAGAAGAAATTCCAACGAGGAGAGCTGGTCATTAACACCAAGCGATTCTTAGGATACGATGTTGACGAAAACGGTGAGTTGATTATCAATCCAGAAGAAGCCTTAATAGTTAGGGAAATATTTTCACTTTATCTTGCAGGAAATGGTACACATCGTATTGCCAAACACTTAAATGAAAAGGGAGTTGCGACTGTTACAGGTGCTAAATGGCATGACACAACAATCCGTCAAATGTTAAGCAATGAAAAATACAAAGGTTCAGTCTTACTGCAGAAGTATTTCCATGATGGTGTGAATGGTCCTAAAATATTGAACCAAGGAGAACTTGAACAATACTTGATAGAAGATAATCATGACGCCATTATTTCAAAAGAAGATTGGCAAAGAGTCCAAGATAAGTTAAATAGTAGAAGATGGCAAAAAGGTAGAAACAAAACCTATAAATTTACTGGGTTGTTAAAGTGTCAGCATTGTGGTTCGACATTAAAGAGACAAGTTTCTTACAAGAAAAAAATTGTTTGGTGCTGTTCCAAATACATAAAAGAGGGAAAAGTAGCCTGTCAGGGAATGCGAGTGCCAGAAGTAGATATTTCAAATTGGGAGATAAACTCACCAGTTACAGTAATAGAAGGAGATAGAGATGGGGAAAAGTATTACAGTTATTCCGGCCAAGAAAGTGCAGACCAGCGTTCTTCATCAGGTCAGGAAGAAAATCAAGGTAGCCGCATATTGTCGAGTGTCCACCGACCAAGAAGAACAGCTATCAAGTTATGAAAACCAAGTAAATTATTACCGAGAGTTCATCTCTAAACACGAGGACTATGAGTTAGTTGACATCTATGCGGATGAGGGCATTTCAGCAACCAATACCAAAAAACGTGATGCCTTTAACCGCTTGATACAAGATTGTAGGGCAGGTAAGGTGGATAGGATTTTGGTCAAGTCGATCAGTCGGTTTGCCAGAAACACCCTTGATTGTATCAAGTATGTCCGAGAGCTGAAAGAACTGGGTGTTGGCGTGACTTTTGAGAAGGAGAACATTGATAGTCTTGATTCAAAAGGAGAAGTTCTCTTGACCATACTTTCATCCCTTGCTCAAGACGAATCACGGTCAATTTCTGAGAATGCCACTTGGGGTATCCGAAAGCGATTCGAACGTGGTGAGGTCAGAGTCAACACCACCAAGTTTATGGGCTACGATAAGGATAAGGATGGCAACCTTATCATCAATCGAGAACAAGCTGAAGTGGTTAGATACATCTATGAGCGATTCTTAAAAGGATACACCCCTGAAAGCATCGCTAGAGACCTCAACGACCGAGACGTTCTTGGTTGGTCAGGAAAGGCTAACTGGTACCCAAGTTCCATATTGAAAATGCTTCAGAATGAGAAGTACAAGGGCGATGCCCTTCTTCAGAAAACCTACACCGTGGATTTCCTCACCAAGAAACGAACGGAAAATGATGGTCAGGTTAACCAATACTATGTAGAAAATAGCCATGAAGCTATTATCGACAAAGACACTTGGGAATTAGTACAGTTGGAATTGGAAAGGAGGAAAGCCTACCGAGAGGAGCATCAGCTCAAGTCCTATATCATGCAAAATGACGATAACCCTTTTACAACTAAGGTGTTCTGTAAAGAATGTGGTTCAGCCTTTGGTCGAAAGAACTGGACCACCAGTCGAGGTAAACGCAAGGTTTGGCAATGTAACAATCGATATAGGGTCAAAGGACAGATTGGCTGTCAGAATAACCATATTGATGAAGAAACGTTAGAGAAAGCCGTAGTAATGGCTGTAGAACTATTGAGTGAGAACGTGGATCTATTACATGGAAAGTGGAATAAGATTCTGGAAGAAAATCGTCCCCTAGAAAAGCATTATTGTACGAAGTTGGCTGAAATGATAAACAAGCCTTCCTGGGAATTCGATTCGTATGAGATGTGTCAGGCATTGGACAGTATTACAATTTCAGAAGATGGGCAGATAAGTGTGAAATTCTTAGAGGGGACTGAGGTAGACTTGTAAGTGACTGTGACCGAAAGGTTGTGGTCTTTTTCGTTTTTAGTGGTATAATAAGATAATCTTTTGATAAACACCCTACCTCTAATTTCATTTATAACATCAGTACTTTCCATACATTTACACCCCTTGCTTATGGTTAATAATCTTTGCTAATCTTTAAAAATAGTCATTTTCAACATATTTTTTATACATGTCCTCGGTATATCTTGTTATGTTCTTACCATACTCTGGATAATCAAACCCCAGTAGTTCTGCTACCTCTTTGGACACTTCCCTGAACAATTGGTGGCATATAAATAATGACTTCCAAATATTTTCATAGGAATCCATGCGATATGTAGATAATAATCTATTCCATAGATCTTCATCAATGTATTTGTTAATATACTTATAATTTTTCCCAACACTTAATGAAAATTCTGTCTTTATCCCAACCTTCCACGACATCATCCTAAGTAGTTCAAACCGTAGAATCTGGTTCAGATGATCGATTGCAAACAGTATCTCTTTGCGGCACAATCCTTTAATAACATAAGGTGTTACATTCCAAAATTCATTGCAGCAATCATCATACTCCCTTGCGCTTGGCTTTCTTACATGATAATCTATATCAGTCGGAACTATGTCCCTTTTAATTCTACAATCTTTATCAATTAGAACCTTTATTAATTTATCGCCCTTTAGGTAATTATCTAACTCTTCCAAGGGCAATAAGGTAAGATCAATTTTATTGTAATCATCAAATAGCATAAGATAGGAAAATCCCTTTTCTTCAGGTGGGAATAATTCCATATCCTCCGGCTTTTGCATCATTATTATATTCCCAAATTGATTAAGCCAGTCATCATTAGATATAAACGGTTCTATATCACTTACAAAATATGTAATATCATAATCCTGAAATTCATCTTTAGGTATATTAATATTTGCGCGTGACCCCTCAAGGGTCACAATTCGAATACGTTCATCCTGTTCTGCTAAAGAAAGTACTAAATCCATCATTTCTTTTTCTGATCTCATTTACATACTCCTCGTTTATTTTTTCTATATTATTACATCTTCTTTTTTGCCGATACAATCAGCATCATTGGGCGTCGCATTTCATCCGCCATCCCCGGAATATCCATCATGTTCTCTGGCGGCTGTGGCTCCACAATCTGATTTATTATAAAACTATTTGAAAGCAGTGTATTTAGATATGTGGTCAGTGTTCTATGATATTTTGTAACCTTTTCTTCCAAAAACATAGCTGTCCGTTTGCCCTCATAATAATAATTGTCCACCGGGAAATGCAGTATTTCTCCTTTTTCGTTATAATACCAGTCTTGTGTTCCATGAGCAGTAAAAACAGGATGTTCAACTGTAAAAACTAAATTGCCACCAGCCTTCAGCATCCTATATATCTTTTTTATTAAATTCTCATAGTCTGCTACATAATGAAACGCAAGCGAACTTAGTATTACATCAAAGCTCTCCTCTGGGAAATCCACATCTTCTATGGCACAGCATTCATATTCAATCTGTGGAAAATGGGTTTTTCCTTTTGCTACTTCGAGCATTTTATGAGAAATATCAACACCTACTACAGAGGAAGCACCGTTTTCCATCGCATATATACAGTGCCATCCATAGCCGCATCCTAAATCAAGCACACGCTTACCCTTAAAATCAGGTAGCATCTTTTTCAAAGTCTCCCATTCTCCCGCACCAGCCAGTCCTTTCTGCGAGCGACTCATTTGACTGTATTTTTGAAAAAATATATTATCATCATATTTGTTTTCTTTCATCTGAACTCTCCTCGTTTAAAAAGTTATTTATCTCCGATACAATTTCATTCACTTCTTTATAAAGTTTCTCGGTCATATCGTAGCATTCAAAAAGAGAAAGACCGAGTACTTCAAAAATATGATTAACTCTTTCGGCATATTTTTCAGTTTTATATTCAAAAGTTTCAAGCAGTTTTATAGCTTTCTTTTCGTTAATGCAATAAGCATTATTACATGCAAATAGTACTTGATTTAAGCATGAAATAATACGAAAAACATGGCCTGCAATATAATATTTATCCTCTACCCCCGCATTTGCTTTTACAAACATTAAAGAGAATTCAGCTTCAAATATAAAAAAGTTCATCAAGCTTTTCTTTAGAGCAGTAGGGTAAATTTCTGCCTGCTTTTTTAATTCGCATAAGCTTTCGTTCTTAGCATATAGTATTTTACTAATCGCTAATTCTCCACGATACATTGCACTTATATAACCATGGGGATGCCCGGTCTGATAATTGGCAGTAACAATTCCTTGCTCCGTATCTTTGATTATTTGTTCTACCCGTTTTATATCACGTAAAATCAAGTCAACATGATACCCATTTATAAATAACCATCCGCCGCCATTAATCCAATCACCCCACGCTCCGGGAGGCACAACAAGGTTGTTTCTATTTTTATCATCCAATTCTGTAGCAATTTGATTAATCGCTGTCAGGTCAAATGAGTCTGAATTGTAATAGATTCCGATATCTATATCAGAATTTTCTGTATGGGTGCCTCTTGCACGTGAGCCCCCTAATACGATGCCTTCTATAAAAGGCAAAGATGATAATTTCTCTGTTACTATTTGAATAACATTACCTACCATATAAACATCCTCCTTTATTCGTTAGATATTTTTATTTCTTCTCCATCTGGTAAAATAAATGCCTGCACAAACTTGACACCTAGCACATCAGCAATGGCCTTCAACTCATCCAAGGTTACTGTTTCTCGTTGTAATTTTTTATTGAAATTCTGTGGAGTCTGGCCAATACGTCTAGCAAGTTCGGAAACACTTATATTCATTTGCTCACACAGTTCTTTAATCATTTCTGCCGTAGTCATACAGCACCTCCAAGTTTACGCTAAGAATATTATAAACCATTTGGTTGATAAACACAATAGTTATTAAAATATTATTATAATCAGCAAGCAAAAGAAAACCCACAACTCTACTGTAGAGTCATGGGCTATTTACTTCTGGTTTTCATATTTCCATTTCGATGCCAGATTTGAAGGCTATGACGAAGTGGCCTTCATAGACTGTAACGCTCTGGATTATCTTCCTTACAAGCTTATCATCATATTCTAAGGTGCGGAATTTGTTCTTGCGGATAAATTCAATCAGCTCATTGATTCGCTCGTTCTCGCCACTGAGGGAGGCATCTTCTACTAAAAGGATCTGTCGCTTGTCTCTCAGCTCATCAATCTCATCTGCTAAGTGGTCATAGTCTTGACCCTTGTTCGCCAGCTTGATTAGTTCTTTTTGTTTTTCCTCTAGTGAGTTGTTAATCTCTGAAATTTGGTATTCTGTGGTTTCGCCAATCACAGCATGAATATTCTCTTCCAGTGTCTTTATCATATTGTTCCCACCTGCAAGTAGCTTATTAATCGCAGTCATTACTGCACCATAGGTGGGTCATGGAGCTTATGGAAAAACTTAGCCAAACAAGATGAACGTTTTGGACATCCAGAAGTGTTCTGTGAAAACTTGCCAGATCAAAGCTGGTTCGTTTCAGCCACTACAACTGTAAAAGATAAACGTATCGCTGAATACATTCAAAAAATCTCTAAACGTGACCCTTATGCTGGAAAAGTGGTAACAGGAGGAATCGTAACGGTTCGCGACTCAAACTGGATGATGAGCTACACATTAAACCGTCAACCACACTTTAAAGCACAAAGTAAAGATGAATTAGTCGTATGGATTTACGGATTATATTCAGGAATAAAAGGAAACTATGTGGAAAAACCAATCGAAGAATGTACAGGAATTGAAATTGCCGAAGAATGGTTATACCACATGGGTGTTCCAGAAGAATTGATTCATGAATTTGCTAGCGAAGGATGCAACACTGTTCCTTGCTACATGCCTTATATCACAAGCTACTTCATGGCTCGTAAAGATGGCGACCGTCCACTCGTTGTTCCAAACGGTTCAAAAAATATTGCCTTCATCGGTAACTTCGCTGAAACTCCTCGCGATACAGTGTTCACAACAGAATATTCTGTTCGTACAGCGATGGAAGCTGTATATACATTGCTTGATGTCGATCGTGGTGTGCCTGAAGTGTTTGCTTCAGCTTACGATTTACGCGTTCTTACAAAATCAACAAACCGTTTGATGGATGGTAAGAAATTAGCCGATGTGAAAGTTCCGTTCTTGGTGAAATTATTTGAAAAACGTGCTGTGAAGAAAATCGAGGGAACATTTATTGAGGAACTACTTAAGGATGCTGATTTAATTTAGTTGATATAAATTGGTATAATCATTGAGATAATAGGATACGAGAAAGGGCTCAAATGTAGAGTTTTTTCGGCTCTTTGTCAACTGTAGTGGGTGACAAAAATTTTAACAACGAGAAAGGATAATATTTGTCCTTTCTTTTTTTGATGTTAAGGGATAGGGAAAGCCGTAGTAATGGCTGTAGAATTATTGAGTGAGAACGTAGATCTACTGCATGGAAAGTGTAATAAGATTCTAGAAGAAAATCGTCCGCTAGAAAAGCATTATAGTACATTGTTAGCTGAAATGATAAACAAGCCTTCCTGGGAATTCGATTCGTACGAGATGTGTCAGGTATTAGACAGTATTACAATTTCAGAAGATGGGCAGATAAGCGTCAAATTTTTAGAGGAGACTGAGGTAGACTTGTAAGAAACTGTGACCGGAAGGTTGCAGTTTTTTGCGTTGTTTCGTGGTATAATAGGCACAACAGAAATGAAGTTAAATGTGGAAGTATTATTATGGGGAAGTGGACTTGTCAATGCGGTCATCCAAAAATCCTATATCGGCTTGCCAAATCTGATGACCCCTGGGAGAGAAGAACGGCAATTGTCAGCACCTACGCCTTCATTAAGAAAGGACAGGTGAAGGATACCTTTAAGATTGCTGAAATTCTCTTATACGATGAACATGAACTCATCAACAAGGCTGTAGGTAGCTGGATTAGAGAAGCAGGCAAGAAGGACAGGGAGAAATTGTTGGCATTTCTAGATCAACACGGGAAGTCCATGCCCCGGGTGACCCTCCGGATGGCAATAGAAAAACTAGATCCAGAGCAAAGGGATTATTATATGAAGCTAAAATCATAGTTACAACACAAGGGGGCACTTCAAACCGTCCCCTTGTGATCCTGGAGGGGCCCTTGCTTTTATAACCAATGGTGGCCGGTGGCGATCGCCTCTTGGGAGAAGCACTAGGCTTAGGGATGGGATAATGATAAGTAAATGATTAATTACACTTCATAGTTTCATTCAATAATATAATCACAAAGTCTGACTAAACTCTTTCGTTCTATAGTATAGTTACTCTCTATCAGCACATGTTGAGGCGGTAGCACTGCTTGTTCGAGCTGAGGTATCAGCGAAGTAGAACTAGATGCTCCGCCCATGCGATAAGGTGAGACCGAAGGTCGAGAAGGTGCCCTGGGGTAAAGGACTCGTAGAATGAGGAGGGGCACCGACGAGATATTACGGTAAGTCTGAACCGCCGAGTGTGTGAGTTTGTTAGAAAAACATTTTTAATCTTCATAAGATTTAAAAATGACTACTAAAAAAGGAAATATTATCATGGGAATATTCGATGATTTTGAGTACAAAGAAAACTACCAAAATGAAGAAAAAGTAATTGAGGTACTTAAAAAGATTTTAAGAGCAATTCATCTAAATAACTATAGAGATATTATGGATTGTGTTGATGGTTCAGAAGTTGATGATGTAAGAGAGTTACTTGAATATATTGACGATTCATTACAATTAAATGATTTTGATAAAATTGATGAATATGGTGTCGAATGTAATTTCAATCCGAATTATGAGTATTCTCAATTACAAGTTTATGAATTTAATGATCAAACTGGCTTTGCTGTTGAATATCAGATGACCTCCGATTCTGAATTGGTAGATTTAACCCTACAATTAGAATTTTTATACAATGAGGATGGCTACAAAATAACTTCTATAGATGTAGATCCTGGATAAACCAAACTTAATTATCTTCGTTATATAATACATTTGTATACTAAGGATATATAATTTGATTGTAAGTTGCTTAGAATCTCGGTTAGTTTTTCAAATATTGAGAGGATGAAAGATGTATCTATTGGAATTGTATCAAAGTGTTGCCTTTTCACAATTGATAAAGGAGTTAGAGAATGAGTAATTACTTGACTATTGGAAGTGTTGTTCAAGTGAGTAAAAGACATGTACGATTATAAAAAAATAATTCCCTTTAGCTACTATAAAAAGAATCCAGTCTATTACGATTTGAATGAAGGAAGTCTTAAAGTATCTCAGTCAAAAGAAATTCCTTACAAAATAAATGGTTGGATTCTCAGTGCAGTATTAGTAGCTCTGTTTATCATAAGGAAGAGTTATCCTCTAACCATTTTAGAAAATAGTTATGTTAAAATGACTCTATTTGTTTTAGCGACTATTGTGGCAGTGGTAGCTGTGAAATCCGTAAATCGTCATTAATATAATCAATTATCTCTGAGTCCTTTTTATATTTCAAATGGAGAATATAGAGAATTTTTGAATCAGCAATTAAAAAACGCTAGTTTATTATTTTATTTAGCAATCCACTTAAAGCAATTAAAGGAGTTTTTGGATAATGGAAAAAAAAGATAAATATGTAGCCCGTGTAGTAGGTAGACTAGACAATCGTTATTATTTAATAGAAGTCCATAACCGTCTTTATGTAATAGATTATTTTAATCCTAGAGACGTTCGGAATTATTTGTGGGGATTTTTTCCAAAACATTTTTCAAGTTATAATATTTATGATGTTACAGATATATCAGATAGATATAAAATTAAGCCTAATCCAAAATGGTTATCTGTTTTTAAAAGTATCAATGCTAGTAGTTTTATCAGTTTAGTGGTAGCATTGTGGTTATTGTTCTTTCCACCTACTTTTGCTCATAATGATAAAATCCCTCAGTTATGGCTTCCGATTTTAGTTGTATTTGTTGTAGGTCTGCTACTGATTATTACTTTTTTAAATTTAGGCTTGGATAAAAGCATTGACCTTGGACAATTAGACCATAAAATAATAAGCCCTACTACAGTAATTAAATCTGAGAAAACATATTTACCTGAAAAATTAGCAAAATTTATTTCCTTTGTTTTAGGATTATCCGCTTGCTTTATAGTCGGAATACTCACATCAAATTATTTTACATTATTCTTCTTCACTTTTGTTGGGGGATATGCTTTGATATTGTACCCTTATTTTATAGAAATAACTCTAAATAAATATAAGTTTCAAATTAAAAATACACAGGAGCATAGGAGGCATAAAATGTTATTACCATTAGGGAGTATTGTTTACCTAGCAGACGGCAACCAGAAAGTTGTGATTATTGGTCGTGGAATGATTGTTAATCAGGAGGGAACAGATGTTGTTTTTGACTATACAGGCTCTGTTTTTCCAGACGGTCTCAAGCCAGAAGAGATTTATTATTTTAACGAAGAAGATATTGACGAAGTCATATTTGAAGGTTACCGTAATGATGAGGAAGAGCGCTATGCAAAGCTTTATCTACAGTGGTTGGAGGAAAACAAGGAGAAAGTGGTAAAAGGAAGAACGAAATAGTATCATTTTTATACTATTATTTTTACCAGAGTAGCTTCACAGAATCGGTTGTTGAAGTGGGTGAGTACAACTACTTCACTAACCGAGATGGTTATTGCATCAAATATAAGCGAGTCATTTGGCTTGCTTTAATTTTTCATTTATTATCACAAGCGAAAGATGTTAACTTGAAAGAGCATCGTCGTCTTGAGAGAGAATGGATGAATGCACTTAAGGATAATAAAAAAGTTAGCGTAACTGTCAAAATTAAGTATGATAGCAACTCATTAAGGCTATCAAAATTTCAAGTTCGATATAAAATTGATAGAAAAACAAGAATAGAGATTATTAGAAATATCTATAAGAGGTAGTTAGTATGAATAAAGTATTCGAAGCTCAATTGATGGATATTCAATCTGATATGATTTCTTTATCACTCGAGTATGTAGAAAATAAAGCAGAGACAGTTTATATATATGTGGTTTTAGAGGATTGTTTAGTTTCTTTTGATGTTTTCTATAAAATTGGTGGTTTCATTTCTGAGAAAAGTGATGTAAATGAGTATTTGTCAGAAAAAATTAATGATTCAGATGATATCCAATTCTCGCTATTAGAATATGGAATAGAGGATGCAGAAAAGATAGAAGTACTCTTTGAAGAGAACTCTAAAGAGGTACCTACTGAAATAAGATTGGTATATGATGTGAAAAATAATAGTCTTAAAAGCAATTACAGATACGATGCAATGTATGAAAAAAATGAAGATTTATCAGTATCAGATGTTTTTGAAGCTTGGATACAGGAAGAAAAATCGAAATTAATCACATAAAAGCTAGTGTTTACGAGCCGTGTTTAAACACGGAGGAAGGCTAATGGGATTTTATGTAGATATTGCGAAGCTTCAGATTGAAAAAACTTCGAAGTAACACATGGCACCATCATGAAGACTTAAAGACATTACAAGAAGTGAATAAGAGCATTCGCGCAGAGTTTACCCATCGCGGAGGAGTTTCTCTAAAGAAAGGAAAATAAGATGATTTTAGAAGGTTTTAAAAAAATAAATGAGGAGCAAATTACTCGAGTTGAAAATACTTTAAATATCTCATTTCCTTTAGATTATAAGGAATTTATTCTATCGAATAATGGGATGTGCGCAGAGGGTGAGCTTGGTATAGCACTTCCTTTGAATCAAGAAGTAATAGCCCTAGATATTCTATATGGAATTGATACAGAAACCGAGAATTGTAACATTCTTGAATGGACTCAAGACTACAAAGAATCTTTACCTGAAAACACTCTTATTATTGGAGATGATGTACTGATGGGGTTCTTTATTTTAGTTTGTAAAGGAGAAGATAAAGGGGTGTATTATTATGATCATGCTTATAACTTAGAGGGTTCGGATGATGATGGAAATACTTATTTTATAGCTAACTCTTTTGAGGAGTTTATAAATCAATTGACTGTGATTGAATAATTGAAGTAATTTTTACAATGATATTATTCTAAGTTATATTAAATTATATGTATGAAATCAACAATGTCCATAACCCCGTGACCGTTGTTTTATGGAAAAACGTTGCAAGCGGTTGATAGGGCTATACACAGGTAATTTACTCATCGAGGTGGTATATCAATTATGAAAGGAAATAAATAAAAATGACAATGAAGCTTGATAGGTTTGGATTCGCCAATGAAGAAGCAATTTCAATATTAGAAAATAAATATAAAGTAGTTTTACCAGAAGATTATAAAAGATTTTTATTACAAGAAAATGGTGGTAGAAATACAGCTTATAAATATAAAAATTTAATAAGAATTTCTCAAATTAGTGAAGAAATTAATATTGATGTAATGTTCGGTGTTGAAACGAATATGAAAAATGCAGATATCGAACAGTGGACTAGTGAGTATCGGGATGATTTATTCCCAAATTCAATCATTATTGGGGACACTATTCAACATGGCTTCATAGTGTTCTGGCTGAGCAATGATGATAATGCTGGAATTTATTATTATGATGATACCTATGAATTTGCATCGTCTACTGATGATATGAATACTTATTTTTTGTCAAATTCATTTAGTGAGTTTTTAAATATGGTAGAAAATTAGTAAATAATTATCTGCGTGATAGCTTTTTGTAGTATACTTTTAGGTTAGAAAATGCCAGAGTGGATGGAGCGGGACTTGCAAGGAACGGTAGCTAACCTGTCTAGCCTTGCGGAGTTAGGAGTAGGAACTTACACTGCTCTGACAGATCCAGGAGCGGCTCAGCGTGGCCAGGATCCCAATGCTAGCTATGCGGCAGCTTTTCGTGCTTAGCAGACCGGAAAATCCCTCTGGGATAATGTTACCCATATGGATGCCTATGATGAAGGTTGACAATATCTTAGTGAAGAGCAATAATGCCATCGGGAAATTTGGCGAGAAATTATTAGACACCCGAATCCCAGTCAGTATCCGTCAAGAAGCATTTGCCTTTGCGGGAGGTATAGGCTCAATGCCTGCATTTAGCGTTGAGAGTAAGACTCTACGTGAGGTGATGCACTTCTCAAGCAAACATGCGGATGATGTTGTGAGAGGTGTAGCTGGTTCTGGTAGGGCGGAGCGAGTCACACAAGCTGTTAATAATATGTCGGAGTTTTTTGAAACAGAATTTGGATAAAAGATTGTGGGAAGTCTTAGAAAGACTAAGAAGAAGTAAGACGGGCAGAGTGTTTATGAAGTGATGAAGAAGGTTGATAGAAATTTGCGCAAAGGAGATTACCTGTATTTGGATGGTTTACATATGGACCATTTTGAAGTTTTTGATAAACGTGGTAATTTTAAATCTGTACTTAATCTTGATGGTACTTTAAACACAGATAAGTTATTAAAAGCTAAAGGAAGGAAATTACATTGAAGGAAGAAATCTATAAACTTTATGAGGTGTGTAAACGATTCAATTCGAGGCTAGGATACTCGTTAGAAGAAAATAAGAAATTAAAAGATTTTAAAGAATTGATAGATGATAATCTATCTGATGACTTTCAAGAGCTTATGTCAGGTATTTCAGCATTCAAGGAAGAAATAATTGATCAAAGTATAGCTGATGAGCAATACAGTCAATTCTATTACGAGTTATTGTCTTCGATGGCTAACTTTTCTTCTTACTTTGCAGATTTGCATGAAATAATTTTTGATCTAAACAAAAGACGCAGATTTAAAATGGGAGAAATTACCAAAGAGGAGTTAGTCAGTTCAGATGATATAATTTTAGATGATGAGGACAATGAATCTGGAAATTAAAGAATAGATATTTATTGTGGTGGAACGCAGATTAAACTTGGAACATCTGTTAGCTGGTACGAAAAAATGGGACTATTAAAGGAGATAAAATAAATGGATAAATTGATGTATGAAAAAAAAATAATTCAACAGAAAATTGAAGAGTTGAATTATACTACGCTAAGAGTCTCCGTATTTAATGGCAGGAATAAAGGGAGAGAAGATTGGCAAACTCGAATAGAATATGATGAGGGGGAAAAAGTATACTTAGTTTATTCTTTAGGAGATAGGGCAAGTATTATAGGAAAGATTAGAACATTTGGAAATTTTGAAGAAGCAGAGCAATGCTTATTTGAGATATTGGATTTAACTGTAAAATATAACAGGTTGCAAGTGATGACTAACGAGGAACCAGAATATCCTTCTCCTTTGTGGGACAAACCATAATGATAAAATTAGAAAAGCAACGCAGTGAAATTTGATTTGAATTTTATCGAGCTCTCCCATCAACAAGTCTCGACTGCCTTTATGCGCAGTGAGGATGTCAAGATTATCATAAATATGAGGTGATACATGATTTGACAAGAAGTAATATGGAGTGAAGTAAATGATATTTGAAGATTTATTAATGGAAATTCAATTTGATTTGGTGTCTTTAGGATTAGAATATTCGAATAGTCAAATTGATGAAATTTATTTGTATGGTTATATGGAAGAAGGTAGTTATTTTTTCAATTTATTTTTTAAGAAAAATGGGGAGATAATTAAACTCAATCAGATTAATGATTTTTTGAGTGAAAGTGAAAAGATAGATGATTCACGTGATAGACAGATACAACTTCTAGAATTAGGAATTGATGATTTGGAAAAAATCGAGATTTTGTTTGAGAATAATAAAAAAGAAGTACCTACCGAAATCAAAATTATTTATAATAGGAGCAGCAATAGTCTCAAATCTAAATATAGTTATTCACCTATTTCAGATGATACTTCAGAATTAGAATTATTCAATAACTGGTATGATACGGTGAAAGTAGAAAATAATATTTGAAGATAAGCTAATGGATTTACAAGTAGTCAAGCGCTTTGAACTTAGTTTCTACTCCATTATCATATAGTTATGAGAATCAGGAAGCTTAGATTCATTATAATCAACTAGGTCAACTATTTTCCATCACTGATTTACAGGGTTTCATGGGGATTGTGGACAGTGTCTACAGTCCTATTTATCCTTTAGGTTCTATTGTTGAGCTGGGTTTGAAGCTCTTACCAGAGGAACTCCAGAAAAGCTTAGCGGAGGGGTCAGGACCACTCGTTAAGACTGGCCATTAGAATGGATTTCGGATTTTAGAATAGTTCCTAATTGATGGATTATCAATAATTGAAGGAGAAAAGAGATATGACAAGTAGTTTAAAGCGAATTGCTGAAAAAATTGTTTTTATTATTGAAGAAGAGTACCCCAAACAAAAAAGTGTTACAGGCTCAATTCAAAGTATTTATCAATTAGCAAATGAAATTGTAGAAAGTGGAGAAGTAGCAAAAAACATAAATCTTAAAAGTCTAGTTAGAATGTTTGCAGATGAGACAACACATTATCAAAGTGAGATTATTTACTTACTTCAAGATTTAGATAAGGAATTGAAAAAGAATGAATATAAAAGATAGTTTACAACATTTTTCATCGAATCGAACAGAAGAGAATAGGTCGAAACTTCTTTCAGATATGGAGAAATGGACGCTGTTCGTCGCTATAAGATGGGTAGATAAGTAGACGTTCCGCATTCTTCATATTCAGGATAGAAAGGATTTAATAAAATGGAAACAGACAATACGGTATCTATTTGGATAGGTAATTTCAAAAATTTAACTGAGTTAGAAAATTATATTAATCTAACTTATGATGATGAGGGAGAAATCGTTGTTTCTGATTTTTTCAACGATTTTAAGATAGACATTAATGATATAGATGAAGATTTAATTGAAAAAGCAGTTTTGTCAAATGAAACAAACGATATATCTATTATTTTGCGAACTGCTTCCTATGAGGAACAGTTGTTGTGTGAATTGAACGTATTAGAGAGTCTGACTATAAATAAAGGCAATGCAGTTGTACTAATCTATAACTATGCTTATGATGGCTCTGTAAAATCCTCAGATTATTTAAATTTCATTACAAGTGTAGATTATAGATAAAACAATAACTTAGGAGTCTTATCATCGTCATCTCCCCATCTAAGCCTGGTTGAAGGACCGCTCGAATGAGATTGGTTCCTGGTGGGGAGATGTTGTTGAAGGCACACGGAATCTGCCTAATAATTTTAGATTAGAAACAACCTTCAGCAAATAGAAGTCATAAGTATGAGTAAGGAGATGGGTGATATGGAATCAAAAGCAATATTTGAAGCTGCACAGGTAGGCGATTTTAAATTACTGAAAGATTTATATAGAGGTAGTATAAATCAGGTAAATAAGGAACAATTGAATCTTTTATCGGTTGTCCTCACTAATAGTGATAAAATTGATGGCCGAATTAAGATAATTAACTTCTTGCTTGATAGAGGTATAGATATAAACTATCAGGATAGAGATGGTAGAACAGCACTACATAATTTTTTTCAATTTAAAGCAAATTGGAGACCGAATGTAGATTACGCAGTAAATGTAATAGCTAAGTTAATTGAAGCGGGTATAAATATTAATGCAATTGATAAATATGGATCAGTAGCATTAATTTATTCTTTAACTGTTTTAAAATTAACAACGCAAGATGCATATCCTATTTATGAATTATTGCTAAAACATAATGCAGATTATACTCTAAAAAATGATGCGGGTAAATCTGCGTTAGACTACGCTAAAGAGTTATCTTGGAGAAATGATTTTTTAAATATTTTGGAGAAGTATGAAAATGAAAGTAAGTGATAATTATGGAGGATTTGTTCTATCAAGGAATGTAAAAAATGGATTACCTATTGCGTATACTTACAGAGAAAAATCTCGACTGTTACAATTAAATGGATGGACTATTTATTCTAGTTCCGATGATGAGGAATACGTAAATAATCCCAAAAATTTTGAAATTGTATTAGCAAAAACCATGTTTTCTATTGCACCCGTGATGGAAGAAATTTTTGAAGCGAAGTATGGGACGAATTTAGCGTGGCTATACGAGGAGGGGGTTCATGTTGGTTTCTATGATTTAAATGAGGAAAAAGAGGTAAAAATATCTGAAATTTTAGATTAGTTATATATAGTAGTATGTATTATCATGATTGATTTTTTATGAGGTGTATGTAGTTCTTGTATAGCGCTGCTAATATATATTGAATGTGGCATTCATTCTAAATATAAAAAGAAAGGAAAAAATTAGAAAGTGAAAGATATTAGAACGGTAATCCTCCCTTTGCCAAGTATTGAATTAGTTAAGGAAAAAGAGGAAGAATGGTGCATTGAGTTACCGAGTTCCTTTAAGGAATTCATAATCAGATATAATGGGATAATTCCTAAAAAGAATCTTTTTAAAATCAGTGATGATAAAGAGTATGTTATAGAAAGATTCCTTTGTATTTTAGATGATTTTGAAGAGAATTCCCTAGGAATGTACGATATTGATGTTATAGAAAGTCCAATACTAGAAATTTTAAGTGTGGAACCAGATTCTGTTGGTGTAGAACTATTACCAGTAGCAATACTGTTCGGTGGTGACTTTATATGTTTAGATTATAGAGAAGGGACCCAGAAACCCAAGGTATGTTATTGGAAGCGTGAGGATTCATACGAATGGCATCCTAGTGTAGAGTTTGTTTCAGAAACATTTGAAGACTTTTTAGGAATGCTATATTCTGAAGATGATATTGCAAATAGTTAGTATTTGGTTACGGGATCATGCTTTAGGTCATTGGGCCGACGCTATAAGATAAATAGGAAGGATTTAATGTTTAATAATGGAATATAAAAATACGATAATAACACCATTACCTGACGAACAGTTACTGAATGAAGAAGAAAAGATATGGAGGGTTTCACTCCCAGTATATGCTAAGGAATTTTTTAAACAATATAGTGGGTTGATTCCTAAGAAGAATATCTTTAGCGGAAAGTTACCTCAAGATCAGGAACGTATAATAGAACGTTTTTTATGTATTTTACATGATACTCAAAATCATACTTTGGGTATGTATGATATAGATGTAATTCTAACGCAATTAGATGAACGCTTACTGTATTCAGAAGATATTTTAGGAGTAGAATTACTACCTGTAGCGGCTTTATTTGGCGGAGACTTTGTTTGCTTAGATTATAGTCAGAGAAGGGAGAATCCTAGTGTGTGCATATGGCATCATGAATCTTCTTATGAACTTAATCCATCCACAACTTTTATCACGGATACATTTGAAGACTTTTTAGGAATGCTATATTTTGAAGATGATATTGCAAATAGCTAGTATTTGGTTACAGAATCATGCTTTTGAGTATATGTTAAGAGTAATGCACAAAATATAATGCAGGAGTCCTATTTATGGGTGATAAATTCCTTGAGTTATTTATTGAAAAAACTTTTTATAATGAGCTATTTAATAAATTGAAATCTTACATCTATCTTCATAGAGATGAAATAAAAGTTAGATCCTACACTTTATCTTCGATATCCTATAAAGCGCTAGATGATTTTAGCGTCAAGGAATGAAAGATACATTCCTGTTTAGAGAAAAAAATTTACAAGCGTCCATCAGGTTATAGGAAGAATGCAAAGGAAACTGTCTGGGATAAAGCTAAGGATGAACAAGGTGTTGTCAAAAATCCTATTACTAAAAAGGTAATGGATATTGAGGAGCCTTGGGATATGGGACATAAACCGGGACATGAATTTAGAAAACACCAACAAAGTGCGGCTGATAGAAAAATAACTCGTAAACAATTTTTAGATGAATATAATAATCCTAATAGCTATAGACCAGAGCTACCAAAATCTAATAGAAGTCATATTTGTGAAGATAAGACGGATTTTTATTTTGGTTCATGATTTTGAAGAAAGGAACTTACTATGGAATATGATAAAAAAGAGATAGCTAGAAAGCTTTTAGATGATGTTGGCGGTACTCCAAGAGTATATGCATTTAAAGATGAATCTGGAAAAGAAATTGACATATTTTGTGGTGATGATTCTCCAATTGAACACGTATCTTCTTATTCCACTGTTGGGTTATCAGACTACACTTTGAACAAAAAGATAGATGAAAAATCTTTAAGAGCAGAAATTATTGGTTCAACAGATAGTATGAATGATTTGTTTCCAAATATAATAAGTGACTGTGCTTTTAAAGTGATGGATGGATCATCTCCTTGTATGCCAGGGACTGTATTTTTAAATGCAATAGATAATTATTATCTAGATTCTAATATGAAGCACATGTTATTGACTATCCCATTTTTATGGGAGTTGCACGATTTGGAATTTGATTATGAATATGTAACTTGGTTGTTTGCAGTTCCGATTTCTGAGTCGGAGTACCATTTTTTTGTTGAGAATGGGTATCAAAAATTAGAAATGTTATTTGAAAAAAAACAAATAGATATTTATGATTTAAATCGTAGTCCTGTGGTTTAGATGATATTTTAAAAAAAGGAGATAAGTTGTACTTAGATGGTCGGCATAAAGATCATTTTGAGGTATTCAATAAAAGAGGTAAAGTAAAGGATGTTCTTAATCCTGATGGAACTTCTAATAGTAAAAAATTTAATTTAGCTTCTGGGAGGAAATTAAAATGATTAGTTCAGAATTAAAAGATGTAATGAAACGATTAACTATTCTTAATGAGAATAATAAAGGTGTGCTACTTAGAGAAGAAAGTATCAGAGATATAGACAATACGATAAATATCTTTCTAAAAAAATATGAAGATCGTTTTTATGAAGGATTAAGATTGTTTAACAAGATAGACATTACTACAATTTCCTCTTCAGAGAATTCAGATTACACTATTGCTTTCTATAATCTATTAACTGGAATTAGGGGAATAATCGATTGTTTTGATGACTTTGATGATATTTTAGTTGAATTGAATAAAAACTTCATGTATCAAAGTGGCGAAATAACAAAAGAAGAATGGGAAAGTTCAGGGGAAGTTGTCTTGGATGACGAAGAAAATGAATTTGGAGATTGAAGAATAGATATTGATTCCTCTTAAATGAATGGGCAAGTCGAAGAATGAAAAATGGAATTTTATATTTACCAGAAGGATTGAGGAGGTATTAAAAATGAAACAAAAAGTATCGTTATGGCTTGGTAATTTTGCAAGTCAAGAAGAATTTCAAGAATACTTCAAAATTTCAAATAAAGAGGATGGGGATAGCATTTCTTCAGAATTTGAGACAGACTTTCATTTGTCGTACTATGATAGAGATTTAGTTGAAAAAGATTGGGTTGATGTTTCTGAAAATAATATTGATGTTTTGCTTGAAGGTTTCTCATACGATGAAGAGATTATTATGCAGTTTCCTAAAATATCAACAACCTATAATACAATTGTTTTGATTTATGATTTTGATTATTCTAAAGAAGGATTAAAAGTAAGTAACAATGGTTCTGGGACATTAGAGTTTATTGGTATTGCAGAATACGATTACTAAGCGTAGCATATAAGGAATTCTGGAACATCATCACCCCATCTAAGCCTGGCTGAAGGATCGCTCGAATGAGATTGGTTTCTGGTGGGGAGATGTCGTTGAGGAAACACGAAATCTACCGCTTCCTCAAGGGATGAAAGATACACTCCTGTTTGCGGAAGGAAGTATGGTTTCAGAGACTGCCATCGGAGCTGTAGATTTGACTCAAATCATTGATATTGACAGAAATGCTAACTTTAGACAAGCTGATGAGCTCCTTATTAGAGAATTAGAGAAAACTCGTCGAGAAATTGTTAAGTTTAGAAAAGAAAATAAACTAACGTGGCACGAATTTAATGACATGACGAGTATGCAACTAGTTCCGAGTATAATAAATAGTAAATTTGGGCACTTAGGCGGTGTTTCAGAAGTTAAAAAGTTGTTGGAATTATTGCAGTAGAAAAAGAGGTGTGAAATGAAGATAGTACATCCTGTTTTTGGGGAATTGACATTTAATTATGGTTGGACTAAGAGAATTAAATTAAATATTTTTAAAAAGGAATTTTCTGTTGAAATAAATATTGATGCAGATGAAGATGCGGTGTTCGATGAAAATCAAATCAAAGCTTTTGAATTTTTTTTCAGTGATATTCAGAACCGTGTTACCCAAGCCGAGAATGGTATTGTTGGATATTATAATTCAATAATTGATGAGGTAATTGATAGACTGGATTCAGATTCTAATTTTGGTCAGAAGTTATTAAATACTAAAGATAATCCGAGTGAAATCTTTAAATTTTTGACAGTAAAACAAATTATGATTCCGATGAATTTTGATGATAATACACGCGAAGCAGGCTTCATTTGTGATTGTGAATGGGATATTGAAAACGGTGTTGGAATAAAATATATTAATGAACAAATATCAGAAATAGGATTTCAAGACATTTTGCTATAAGGGAGAAACATTAAGTATTGGAAAAGTTGCGCTGCAAACGATATCTTCATCAGGGACTGTTCTAAAAGGCGGTGCGGACCAAATATTATTACCACAGGTATGGTCGCAGGATTGGGTTGTGAATGTAAGGACTGTCCCTAATTAAGGAGTAGATTATGAGTATGAAATCAATAGAGATAGCCAATAAAATTTTAGAAATAATGGATAAACAGTATCCTTCAGAAATACAGGAAAAAGGAGCAATTAACACTCTTTATACCATTATTAGATCAATAAAGGAAACAGAAACTATCCCATTAAATGTTCATCTTAAGGATCATGCACGTATGTTGATAGATGCAACTGCTAATTATAATTTAGAAATCATCTACCTACTTCAAGATTTAGATAAGGAATTAAAAAAGAATGAACGTCAAAGATAGTTTACAACGTTTTTCATCAAATAAAACAGAAAAAAATAGGGAACAGCTTCTTTCAAATTTGGAGAAAAGTTCACTTTTTGTTCCAGTAAGATGGATTGATGAGCAGACGTTCCGCATTCTCCATATTCAGGATGGAACAGAAAATTTTTATCTGCAGTAAGTAGTAAGGTGTGTATTTAAAATGAAAATAATTTCAGAAGTAGTTGATAATTTAACTAGTATAAAATTATTAGTGAATTCTCGAAAAACTAATATTCCTATAATAGAGCTAGATAAGTTATCCATTGCGGAAAAAAATATCACAAGTTTAAAATGGGAAAATTTTGTTCTTGAACAACGTGGTGATCTAACCGCATATTTATTAAAAAATGAGAGAGAAACTTTCAAAAAATGGAATGAATTGAGTAGGGATGCAAAAGAAAGAATTATTCCTATTGTTACAAAACAACTGTTTGCTTTAGTTGAAGAAAAAAAATATTTGAATCAATGATACCCCAAATTAGATTTGATATAATTAATATTTCGATATATTTAACGATAAAGAATGAATGTCTGAATGTAAATTCACCGTTTTTTGATGATTTATATACTTTATATCGATTGGGTTATATTCCCTGTGGCTATGCTAAAGGGAAATATAAAGTATTATAGGGAGAAATAAGGAGAAATAAATGGAAAAGCAATATGTAAGTGAGTAATTAAGAATAGCAAATGATATTATCCAATTGGTTAAAATTGATCTAAAAGACGAAATGAATAGGCAAATTTTAGCTTCCTATATATTTGGTGTTTTAAATGCTAAAGCAATTCAAGAGTCCATTTCTCCAATTGATGTTCAAGTTACAATGATTCGTGTTGGAATAGAAGCGTTGGGCTATAGTCCAGAGGCAGTTACTCAAATGACGCAATTTGTTATCGATGCCACAGATAAGAATTTTCATCCAACTGTATATGCAATAATACATAGAGGAATAGAGGCGTTTTATCTCTATAGTAATGAGAAATACGAGCAACTAAAAGAAGATTTTGATAATATAATGGCATCCATAAAATAAGGTGGGTTTGCTTTAAGAAGAAAATAAGAGAGGAAAGAATGTATTATTTTAAATCGTTAGAGAGACCTATCTCAAATTCAGAACTATCAGAGATAGAAAAAAAAATAAATGTAATACTTCCAGAAGACTATAAGGAATTTCTATTAAAAGTTAATGTGGGTATTCCTAAAGAACAGTACTTATCGTTTTTTATTGACGATTTAAATGAAGAAGTGATTTTGGGGACAATGTTAGGTATTTCAGAGAATAAAAACTTTAGTCTAACGGATTGGAATTCAGAATATCAAATGGAACTTCCATACGATTCATTTGTCTTGGGAACGGAATATGGAGGAGGGTTATTTGTTATGATTGTGAGTGGAGAAGATAGAGGAATTTATTTTTGGGACCACACATTTATATTTGACCAGTCGTCAGTAGATTCAAATGTATACTTTTTAGCAGATAATTTTACTAATTTTATAGAAAAGTTATATATTTCTGAACCATAGAAATACAAAAGGGGAATCCTATTTATGAGTGATAAATTCCTTGAATCAGCCAATGTGAGGTTTAAGTAATGGTTCAATACGATAAGAATAAGATTTTTACAAGTATTATTACTAGCCGTACGAGAGAGACATTCGAAGTAGATGATACTTTGATTCAACTTGGTCAACAATTAGGAATGCGTCCGCAGATTTTGAAGGGACTCTATAAGGCTCTGAGAAAATTAGAGGATGTCTATGAGTATGTGCCCAGTTTCGGTGCAACTTTTACTTGTCATTTTGATTATGAAAACCAGGAAGCTCAGATCCATTATAATCAACTAGATCAACTATTTTCCATCACGGATTTACAGGATTTCATGGGGATTGTGGACAGTGTCCACAGTCCTATTTATCCTTTAGGTTCTGTTGTTGAGCTAGATTTGGAGCTCTTACCAGAGGAACTCCAGAAGAGCTTAGCGGAGGGACCAGGACCACTCGTTACGATTTCAGGCCGTAAGATGCCTCTTCAAGAAGGATTTGATGACTATGTGGTAGACTACTTGGCTCGCATCTGGCCTTTGGGTGAGATGCCTGGAATGGATGCTTTTTTCGTTAGTAACATGATGATTGAGCGAATTCGTTTTGAAGGCTATAGTGACGACTGGAAAAGTCAGTTCACAGAGGAGGTTTTGTAACTTTCAGCCCTGCGCAAAATAGAATTCAAGCGAAGATTGATACTGAATTACTTCCCGAATGGAAAAATACTCGAATGTATAAAGTAGAGATTCAAATTCCTAAAGGAGAAACACTGAGTATTGGAAAAGTTGCGCCACAGAAGATTTCTTCATCAGAGACTGTGCTGAAAGGTGGTGCTGACCCAATATTATTACCGCAAGACTGGCCATTAGAATGGATTTCGGATTTCAGAGTAGTTCCTAAATGATGGATTATCAATAATTGAGGGAGAAAAGAGATATGACAAGTAGTTTAAAGCGGATTGCTGAAAAAATTGTTTTTATTATTGAAGAAGAGTACCCCAAACAAAAAAATGTTACAGGCTCAATTCAAAGTATTTATCAATTAGCAAATGAAATTGTAGAAAGTGGAGAAGTAGCAAAAAACATAAATCTTAAAAGTCTAGTTAGAATGTTTGCAGATGAGACAACACATTATCAAAGTGAGATTATTTACTTACTTCAAGATTTAGATAAGGAATTGAAAAAGAATGAATATAAAAGATAGTTTACAACATTTTTCATCGAATCGAACAGAAGAGAATAGGTCGAAACTTCTTTCAGATATGGAGAAATGGACGCTGTTCGTCGCTATAAGATGGGTAGATAAGTAGACGTTCCGCATTCTTCATATTCAGGATAGAAAGGATTTAATAAAATGGAAACAGACAATACGGTATCTATTTGGATAGGTAATTTCAAAAATTTAACTGAGTTAGAAAATTATATTAATCTAACTTATGATGATGAGGGAGAAATCGTTGTTTCTGATTTTTTCAACGATTTTAAGATAGACATTAATGATATAGATGAAGATTTAATTGAAAAAGCAGTTTTGTCAAATGAAACAAACGATATATCTATTATTTTGCGAACTGCTTCCTATGAGGAACAGTTGTTGTGTGAATTGAACGTATTAGAGAGTCTGACTATAAATAAAGGCAATGCAGTTGTACTAATCTATAACTATGCTTATGATGGCTCTGTAAAATCCTCAGATTATTTAAATTTCATTACAAGTGTAGATTATAGATAAAACAATAACTTAGGAGTCTTATCATCGTCATCTCCCCATCTAAGCCTGGTTGAAGGACCGCTCGAATGAGATTGGTTCCTGGTGGGGAGATGTTGTTGAAGGCACACGGAATCTGCCTAATAATTTTAGATTAGAAACAACCTTCAGCAAATAGAAGTCATAAGTATGAGTAAGGAGATGGGTGATATGGAATCAAAAGCAATATTTGAAGCTGCACAGGTAGGCGATTTTAAATTACTGAAAGATTTATATAGAGGTAGTATAAATCAGGTAAATAAGGAACAATTGAATCTTTTATCGGTTGTCCTCACTAATAGTGATAAAATTGATGGCCGAATTAAGATAATTAACTTCTTGCTTGATAGAGGTATAGATATAAACTATCAGGATAGAGATGGTAGAACAGCACTACATAATTTTTTTCAATTTAAAGCAAATTGGAGACCGAATGTAGATTACGCAGTAAATGTAATAGCTAAGTTAATTGAAGCGGGTATAAATATTAATGCAATTGATAAATATGGATCAGTAGCATTAATTTATTCTTTAACTGTTTTAAAATTAACAACGCAAGATGCATATCCTATTTATGAATTATTGCTAAAACATAATGCAGATTATACTCTAAAAAATGATGCGGGTAAATCTGCGTTAGACTACGCTAAAGAGTTATCTTGGAGAAATGATTTTTTAAATATTTTGGAGAAGTATGAAAATGAAAGTAAGTGATAATTATGGAGGATTTGTTCTATCAAGGAATGTAAAAAATGGATTACCTATTGCGTATACTTACAGAGAAAAATCTCGACTGTTACAATTAAATGGATGGACTATTTATTCTAGTTCCGATGATGAGGAATACGTAAATAATCCCAAAAATTTTGAAATTGTATTAGCAAAAACCATGTTTTCTATTGCACCCGTGATGGAAGAAATTTTTGAAGCGAAGTATGGGACGAATTTAGCGTGGCTATACGAGGAGGGGGTTCATGTTGGTTTCTATGATTTAAATGAGGAAAAAGAGGTAAAAATATCTGAAATTTTAGATTAGTTATATATACTAGTATTATCATGAAAGAGTCCTACTTAAGCCAAGGCAGAAGCGATTGAGGCTGCTAAACGCAAGGCAGAACAAGAGGCAGCTGAGCGAGAAGCTTCTTATCGCCGTCATCACCCCATCCAAGCCTGGCTGAAGGATTGCTCGAATGAGATTGGTTCCTGGTGGGGAGATGTCGTTGAGGGCACACGGAATCTACCTATTCCTCAAGGAATGAAAGATACACTCCTGTTTGCGGAAGGTTTTATTGGTGCAGCTGGAAGTATGGTTTCAAAGACTGCCATAGGAGCTGTAGATTTGACTCAGATTATCGGTATTGCCGGTATTGATGGCGTCAATCACCTAACAGGAGGTAAAACTCCAGAGTGGATGAAGCGGGACTTGAGTTGTCTCTAAAAAAGAATATCTATTCCGAGTGGTAATGAGTCAGGAGCGAATGAGTGGTAGTGTCCAGGAGGTCGCACTTACCCAGGAGATATGCCAGAAGGAGTTCAGTATAAAGAAAGGAGATGCTATATGGAAAGCTAATTAAAGAAAAAAAGTTGCCGACAGAAGATGTGGTATGGAAATCCTATCAAGATTTCAAGAGAAATAGGGATGCTGTTCATGAGTTTGAAGTAACATGATACCCTCATTGATAAAGATACGTGGGATAATGTAGAACGAGGGTCAGCAAGGCTAAAATACTTTTTGGTAAAATATTATATGAAAACATATATCATACAAAATGGGGACAACTTTCTTACCAATAATATCTTCTGCGCTGAGTGTAGCTCAGGCTTTGTTCGAAAGAATTGGATGATTGGTTGTGGAAAACATAGTGTTTGCCAGTGTAACAACCGTTACAAAGTTTAAAGTCAGTTTGGGTGTCGCTATAATTACATTGACGAAGAAATATTTGAGCGGCTTTATGAATGCTGTTGAGTTATTGCTGGAAAATAGCACTGACGTGGTAGGTGAGTGGTGAAGTTTAGATACTGGAGATAATTCGCTTCATAAGCGCTATGACAAACAGATGTATCACATACTTGAATTAAAAGTATTCTAAGGAAATATCATGAATCAAGTTTTTTACAACATTATCATTTCGGAAGATGAACAAAATATAGTGACTTTTCTTGAAGGAATTCAAGTAAATTTGTAGAGTAGAATAAAGGCTTCATTGATAGTATAGAATCTGGGAAAATTACAATTAATGACATAAAAAATATTTCTTGACAGCAATCTTTCAAATGTGTGTAACTGTCGTATCACAGTATAATTCTAAAGTCACTTTTGCTCTTTCGTCCGCTATTATGGAAGAAAGCTCTCAGCGATGTGGAATGAGTTACTTTATTAGCCAAACGCAACTAATACTCAAAGTTTTCCCAAAACTTTTGAGCCTTGCATATATACCATGTTGAGACAGTAGCACTATTTTTATGAGCTGAATCATTAGTGAAGTGGAAGTGAATGATCTGTCCATGGATTTATGTTGAATAGTTAAGAACGAAGAGATAATACGATTCGAAACATCAAATCGCTGAGTGTGTAGCTTTATTGCATAAAGTACATGATTAATAGTTTAAAAAGTTCATTATACGAATAGCTAGGGGAGAAATATTTTATGACTGATTTTGCAAAAAAAGATAAAAAGCATTTTTATACGACAATAGCTGGTTTGTTTCTAATGGCAGTATTGTCTTTGACAAAGATAATACCTGAACTTTCTTTATCAGGTCTCACTGTAATGATTGGTGTTCTCTTTTTCTTTGTTCTTGAACATTTTGATAAAAAATCACATATAGAATCAGGTTTGCGCTTTAAATCATTTTTCGATGATCTGAGAAAACAAGGAGTAATTCTTCTGGTCTTGCTTCCTGTAGGATCCGCTGTAGCAACTTTGCTTATCGGCAATATGGTATTTAAGGGTACTTTTGCTAGTCATGTTTTGGGAAGAACGGATGGTATGTTATCCTTTGATAAAATACCACTCCTTATGATTCAAATAATAATCGCAGCCTTGGGGGAAGAGATTGCATGGAGAGGTTTCTTTCTTGGTAAGTCAATGAGAATTTTACCATTTTGGTTTTGTGCCATTCTGTCTTCTTTATTGTTTGCGATAGCTCATATTTCTAGTGGAAGCGTTGAACTTGTAAGCTACGATATTTTCATGATTTTTGTTGATAGTATTATTTATGCAATGATTTATAAAAAATCTGGGAATTGTTTGATTTCTACACTTTCTCATATTCTCGGAAATGCTACAGGAATTCTTTTGCTAATGATGTATAGCTAGAAAGATTTTAATCTCATCTAGCTAATAAAGGATTTTCATTATAGGTTGAAAATGGTCACTATCAGCAAAAGTGGGCTAGATGACTTGATTCAGAAAAATGAGGAATCTTTCTAGAAACTTGAATAACTAAAAGCCTTGACCTCAAGGCTTTTTAACTTACACTGATATGGTCTTGCTCATAAACTAGCCCACAACTTGCAATCCTTTTCTTAAAATAGTATACTAGGGCTATGTTTTGAAATCGTTTGCACAAAGTTGCGATGAGTTTATAAAGAAAAATCTAGGAGACAGCACAATGGAATTAACAGCCATTTACCACAGACCAGAGTCGGAGTACGCTTATCTTTATAAAGACAAGACAATGCACATTCGCATTCGAACGAAAAAGGGAGATATTGAACGCATCAACCTACATTATGGAGATCCTTTTATCTTTATAGAGGACCGTTATGAAGCAATCAAGGAGATGACCAAAATTACCTCCGATGCTTTGTTTGATTACTGGCAAGTGGAGGTTACGGTCGGTTATGCACGACTCCAGTATCTCTTTGAACTCAAAGATAAGCAAGGTCATAAGATCTTATATGGCGATAAGGGATGTGTTGAAAATACGTTAGAAAACCTTCATTACGAAGGAAACGGCTTTAAGCTTCCGTATATCCATGAGATTGATGCTTGTCATGTACCTGACTGGGTAGCAGAGACGGTTTGGTATCAGATTTTCCCAGAGCGTTTTGCCAATGGAAACGTTGCTCTTTCGCCAGAAGGAGCCCTAGCTTGGGACTCGTCAATCACGCCTAAAAGTGAGGATTTCTTTGGTGGCGATTTACAAGGGATTATTGATCATCTGGATTACTTGCAGGACTTGGGTATTACAGGCCTTTACCTCTGTCCTATCTTTGAATCCCCAAGCAATCACAAGTACAATACGACGGATTATTTCGAAATTGACCGTCATTTTGGAGACAAGAAAATTTTCCGTAAACTGGTGGATCAGGCCCATCAGAGAGGAATGAAAATCATGCTGGACGCTGTTTTCAACCATATCGGAGACCAATCTCCGCAGTGGCAGGATGTCCTTAAACATGGTGAAGATTCGGCTTATAAAGACTGGTTCCATGTCCAAGAGTTCCCAGTGACAAAGGATAAGCTTGCAAATCCAAGAAAGCTCCCTTACCATACCTTTGCCTTTGAGAGCTATATGCCAAAGCTAAATACAGCAAATCCTCAAGTGAGGGACTATTTGTTGAGCGTTGCGACCTACTGGATTGAAGAGTTTGATATTGATGCTTGGCGCCTGGATGTGGCCAATGAGGTGGACCATCATTTTTGGAGAGATTTCCGTAAGGCTGTTTTGGCTAAAAAGCCTGACCTTTATATTCTTGGTGAGGTCTGGCACACTTCTCAGCCTTGGCTAAATGGCGATGAGTTCCATGCGGTCATGAATTATCCTCTCTCTGACAGTATTAAGGATTATTTCTTGCGTGGGGTTAAGAAGACCAGTCAATTCATCGATGAGATTAATGGTCAGTCTATGTATTATAGAAAGCAGATTTCGGAAGTGATGTTTAATCTTCTGGATTCGCACGATACGGAGCGCATTTTGGCTACTGCCAAGGGAGATGTTCAACTCGTTAAGTCTGCCCTTACTTGCCTCTTTTTACAAAGAGGGACACCGTGTTTCTACTATGGAACCGAGTTAGAATTAGACGGAGGACCAGACCCAGATTGTCGTCGTGTGATGCCTTGGGACCGTGTTTCCGACAGTAATAACATGCTTCATTTTATGAAGAAATTGATTCAGCTTCGCAAGGATGTTTCAAACATTATCCAACATGGAACCTATAACCTGAAAGAAATCAAACCAGATGTGGTATCTCTAGCATGGGATTATGATGGACAAAAAGTCCAAGCCATTTTTAACCAATCAACTGAAAACTATCTTGTAGATCGTGATTCTGTAGTGCTAGCCAGTCATTGTCAAGAAACAGACGAGGGTCTTTCTATTTTACCGAACGGTCTTGCGGTCTGTTATCAAGCTCCTGAAATTTCGTCTAGTATCTGATTTGGAAATAGAGAGAAGTATTTTCTGCTCGATCAACTACAATATAGGCAGATGGTTTTCACGACAATCTAAAAACTGTAGGAAAATTGAAAAGATTGAGTTTTGACTTGCTCAGAACTAGGTCTTTTTCATTTTACCTTACTTTGTTTGCCGAGGTGATAGACGGACAGTCTGTTCCGTCTTTTCTAGACTACCAAACAAATAAAAAATTGTCCTGCCCTCAGAAGCAAATGCAGCTTTTAGGGGGCAGGACAATGTGATTTCTTCTTATCTTTAGGTGATTTGGATGATGTTTATTTTACTCCTTTTTAGTTTTTACTAAGAAAGTAGCTGTTAAGACCAAACTGAGACCAGCTAAGAAGAGGAGTGGATTTCTTTCTTCCCCAGTTGCAGGGAGTTTTTCTTGATGAGCACTATCAGTTGTGTGTACCAGTGCCTCTGTCTCTGTTGTAGTTGGTTTTTCATGTGGGTTTACAACCTCAACAGTTGGTGAGCTTGTAGTGTTGTAGACAACTGCATAAGTACTAACGTTATTGGTCAAAAATTCAAGCATGCCATCTCGGATAGTAAAGTCCTGTGGTTCTAACTCTCTAGTCGGAGTGAGGTAGTAGACTCCTTGCACTTCTCCTGAAACTGGTAAGCGAACTAAGACTTGGTTCTGTAGTTGGACATTGTGATTTTCCTTATTTTTGAGCTGGAAACCATATGCATCGTATGTCTTACCAAAGAGTTCTTGGGCTAGCACTCGTCGGCTTGCTAAGTGGGCAACGTCTTCCAAGTCAGTAGCTCCACCGATGATTTCGACCCCCGTCTTTTTATCTTTCAAGGTGCGCAACTGATACTCAGGTCGAGTGAGGGTTGGAGCAGCCTGATCTCCACTAGTTCCGATAGGGTCAGTGTACTCAGGTTTTTCTACTATTGGAGCTTCCTCTTGCCCTGCGGTTCCGATAGGATTGGTGTATTCAGGAATTTCTACAGTAGGAGCTGGTTCGTCCCCCTTGCTTGTAGTTGGTTGTTTCTCGTCAACCTTTTTCTCATCCTTTTTAGTAAAGACGGCTACGACAGGACTGCTTGTGGTAGTTCCTTGAATGGCATAAGCTGCAATCGCTTTTCCGGTTTGTCGATCAGTACCGTCAGGGATTGGGATTTGAACTTGATTGTCCTGGATTGATAGCACGGTCTGATCCCCACTTGTAACCAGATGCGTTTCGTCCACTTTGCGCAAGACTAGAGGATCTTTGACACCTGGGAAGGTCACAGCGATGGCTTCCCAATCTCCAGATGGTAGGGTTAAGGAAATTTCTTTGTCATTTTCTTTAAGAGGAGCGATACTAGGGCTATCTATACCAACAGCAGGGGCTTTGATGATATCAAAGGAGTCTAGAGAAATTTTCTTGCGACCTTCTGGTGAATCTGGGTCAACACGTAATGTTAGGGTGTGCGGACCGTCAGCAAGGTTTGTAAATTCGCCAATAAAGGCTCTCTTTTCAGTAGCACCTGAAGTGTAGAAGTCTAGACTTGGCATTTCTTTGCCATCTAGTGTAACACGCGCTCGTCCAAGGGCAAGGCTCTTCAAACCATAGATACGAATACCTGTACCAGTAAAGGAAATAGTTGCCTGAGCTTCTGAAGCTGCACTAGAGTCGCTGTTGTTGATGTCAGCGTATTTTTCCGTACCTCCGTAGAGTTCAGGGTCAGACCAGTCCTTAAACTGGGCGCCATACTGGATGCGCGAATCACGATCATCCATTTTTTCAATCGTGTTGCCTGTTCCTGATAGGATCTTGAAGTAGTCTAATGAAATTTTCGAGCGTTCACTTCCACGTCCTTTGTGCTCACGTTTAACGCTAAGAGTCAATGTATGAGGTCCGTCTGACAATCCTGTGAAGCGACCGATGAGACTGCCTTTTTCAGTTGCCCCAGCAGTGTGGAAATCAAGTTCGCCGACCTCTTTGCCATCAATTTTAGCAGTGGCAAGACCTAGTTCAGATGATTTTATTCCATAGATTTCGATACCAACACCATTGAAAGGAATGGTAGCAGTGATATCTTCGTCTGTGTAGTCACCTTTTGAAAGGTCAGCAAATTTTTCTGTTCCTCCAAATAATTCTGAGTCTGCCCAGTTTCCAAAGGCAGCACCGTACTGGATACGGTTATCTCGGTCGTCCATCAACTCACTAGGAGTTCCTACAGTGACCTGTTCAGATACTTGTGTGGAAACTTCGCCCAGCATCGCCTTGACGGTATAGGTATAGGCGAGTTGAGGATCTAGTGATCGGTCGATAAAGTTAGTTTGATTGGTTACAAATTCTCTAGTTGCAGAGGTTTGACCAGATTCGTCTTTTACTTGTCTTTGGATGATATAGTGGGTAGCGCCTTCTACTTGGTTGAAGGTGAGTTCGGCAGTGACACCGTTTTGTCGAACTGCTGTCAGACTGGTTACGCGACCAGGGAAATGTTCAAAGGTAATCACGTCGCCCTTTTGTGTTGCCAGTTGGATGCGGCCATCTTTGAGGACAGTTGCCTTGACTGCTTTGCCATTGACCTTGATTTGGCTGGCTTCGATATTTGGATAGTCTACAACTAAGTCTCCACCGACATTTGAAAGGAAGGACAAGCTTTGAAGGTTTTTATCTTTCCACTTCATGCTGACTTCAAAGTTACCACGGGCAATCAAGCCAGAAACCTGACCGTCTTTCCAAGCATCTGGAAGGGCTGGCAATGGCGCAATATAGCCAGTATGAGATTGGAGGAGCATTTCTGCCATCCCACTAGTTGCTCCAAAGTTCCCGTCGATTTGGAATGGTGCGTGGGTATCCCAAAGGTTTTCTAGGGTTGAGTACTTGAGCTGTTCAGCGAGTAGACGATGGGCACGGTTACCGTCCAAGAGGCGAGCCCAAAGGTTGATTTTATTAGCCTTAGACCAACCGGTACCACCATCTCCGCGATGGTTGAGGGTAGCACGCGCAGCTTCTAGGTATTCAGCCTGATCCTTGCTAAAGAGTGTACCTGGGAAGAGACCTACCAGATGGGAAACGTGGCGGTGGTTATTTTCAATCCCTTCATTGGTGAATTGTGGACTGTCTTCCTCGTACCATTCCTTGATCCGTCCTTCTTTGTTGATGTGAAGGGGTTTTAGTTTGTCAAATTTAGCCTTGACCTCTGTAACCAACTCCTTGTCGACATTCAGATGGTTAGCGACTTCCATGTAGTCATGGAATAGCTGCCAGACTAGTGATTGGTCAAAGGTGTTTCCGATGGTGATGGTACCGTGTTCTGGTGAGTAGGATGGAGAAGACACCCAACGGTCACTGGCCTTGTCATAGTGCAAGAAGGAGTTCCAGAACTTGGCAGTTTCCTTGAGCATAGGATAAATCTTTTCTTTGAGATAAGTCTCATCCTTGGTGAATTTATAGTAGTCATAGACGTTCTGCATCATCCAGGCATTAGCAGCTGGCGACCAACCCCAATAATAATTCCAACCAGGAGTAGTCCAGCCAAATGGTGTTGCTTGAGTGTGGACCAGCCATCCATTTTCCTGTCCGTCTTTTGACTCGATACCAGCGTATTCCTTGGCAGCGATACGGCCATAGTAACGCATGTCGTCAATGTAATTAATCATTGGCTTGGCTGTTTCAGCCAGGTTGCTCATGTAGGCTGGCCAATAGTTCATTTGCAAATTGACATTGAGGTGGT